>Ga0126342_10020167_pt1 | contig 11236 bp, 7 predicted proteins | sample Cyp1metagenome_FD_92528 | JGI IMG/M metagenome (GOLD analysis project Ga0126342, IMG submission 92528) | Coral microbial communities from Lord Howe Island, Old Settlement Bay, Australia - Cyphastrea 1 metagenome | ecosystem: Host-associated > Invertebrates > Cnidaria > Coral ...
AAAATATCCCGGAAGTGATCCGAACCTTTTTTTTTCCATAATTCTTGGAGGTGGCCATTATTTCCATAATTGATTTTTCCTGTGAAATCAGGGGGCTAGGGCAGATTGACCGGTTTTTCCATATTTTTTCCATAATTAATGTTTGGGGCTCCACCTGTTGGACATGTCATGGATCCACAATTCAAACCCGTTTTTTTTGGGGTTATGGAAATATGTATGCAAATGCAAGTATGTATATTTTCTATAATTCAATATTCCCCCTTAAAATGCACTCAAATTGCGAACATCACATGATATTATGTATATCAATGGAAGACTTAGGGGCATATATCTCAGATCTTTAGACACATATTTTCTATACTTCAATATTCCCCCTTAAAATGCATTCAAATTGCGAATCGATGGACATACAGTCACCGACAGAATTATGGTAAAAAAATATGGAAACAATAATTATGGAAAAAAAAAGTTCGTAACTTTTCTATCATAGACAGGCGGCGCCTGTAAATTGAAACGTTTTTTTTCATCCATAATTCTGTCGGTGACTGTACATGTGTTTTTTTCCTGACGAAAATGATCATTCACCGATGATTTAAGGGTTGTTGAAGCTGCAGCATGGTCAGTTATGGAGATCCGAAATCCGCTTGCCAAAACTAGCCTCGATTTAGCACTGAACTCACAACCATCCAAAAAAAAATATGTGGGTTCACCAAACATCAGCTACCACATCATCGCACGGTTGTGGATTCATTTTTCTGTCTCTTCCTTTGACGTCTTTCTGGTGCGTTGCCAAGGCCATCAAGAGCCAACCTCGTGAAATAAGGTTTTCTTCATGTTTTGATTTTGTGACTTGCGAACCAAATGGTTCTGACCGTGTTCTAGTCACAATTGGTGTTACACCTATCAAAAATTAGAGACATGCAATAATATCGCCTACTGCTGTGGCTCAGCTCAAGGGGTAGACTTGCACAATACTGGCGAACTCTCCTCTATGTACACACCTTCGGTGTGACCTTGGGGCGCCCGTACTCTCTATGGGCAGCTGGCTGCCCCAAATCGCTGCTTTGGATCTTGGCTTCCGAAGTCCACTCCGCGGGAGCTGCATCCAAACAAGACATGAATCGCAATGCCATTTCATCTCTTGCTCTTATGGAAATCTGCTCGTTGCAGCATGCCTGTCCCATTCACGAGCAATGTATGGCTGTGCATAGATTGTGTGTGGGCACAATCACTAGCACACATGCTCTCCTCTGCCGTGCAATTCCGTGACTGCAACCAGGGCAATTCCAGTACCTTGTCATCACATCCGTTTTGGTTTCTCGTGACGCCGCAAAACTGCGGCTACCATCTATGTTTTCCCACGAACAAAAAACCTTGTTTTTGGAGGCAAACAACGTTTCCAAACTTGTACTTTGCACAGCCTTTTTTGAACCCCAACGCCCTCTTGATGGAGTCATAGCACTGGGTCAAGCATAGGGTTTAAAACCAGCCAGCAGCCAGAAACTTGTACAATTGCCAACGCCAAATTTATCAACCCGTGTTTTTCATATTGGGGTAGGTATTAAATTTAATTTAAACTTCACCAATGGGGAAATTTAGGTGCCTAAACTGATGCACCACAAATTGGATCGAATGGGTGTGCAAATTTCACATGCTCCCACATTTTGAAGTTTGATGGGGTGAAATGGTTTGTATATAACCTGCGATCATTGGTTGTAATTATACACCAGAACAGTTTTTACAACATAACAATGTAAAATGCAACCTCGAAAATTTAGAAGAACAAAAAATGTTTCAAGTTCAGAAAGCCGTGATATATTTGATGAACATGCGATGTTCACTTGGTGAAAGCCCGGTGCATCTTCCGGAAACGGCCATCTATTTGCGCCTCTTCGAGACGTTGTCGTTCGCGCGCCAGCGCCTGAAGAAACCAAGGTCTTTTCCCCATGACTTCCCTTAAAAACATGGTGGCAGCCCCGGTGGCCGCTTGGGCGCACAATTGCGCGTCTCGGCCATGGAGATGCTGCCCACAGATGACCTTTACGCGAGTCGCCCTTTGACCTAATGATACTAGCCAGCTGTTGCCAAAAACCACTCGTGGGCTCAAGAAATCGCACCGGTTTCTAGTTTTGCTTCAATTCTGCCAGATGTTGCGCCAACACGAGACTTTAGACTGCTCGGGCTTCCTTGAACGTCGAAATTATTTTCAGTGATAACGATCTCGCAAGAATGTGGACACTACATGCATCTTTTTTCATGCACATTGCACTTTGAATAGACATATATATATATATATAATTATATATATATATCAAAAAAACACTAAAATTAAATCAACATGAGCATTAAATAAATACATAATTATATATATATATAGTGTATATCAAAAGAAATATGTACATATCATGTCCGTATCATATCTGAATGGTTTGATGTGTGACATGGAATTCATAATGAATGTCCAAAAACTCATTATCACGTGGATGTAAATAAATATAAATATAAATATATTATACATCGTTCCTTGGTACTTGCTCAAGAAATCTCTCTGTGTTTCTGGCTGGTTCCAGTATGTTCTAGTATTGTGGGCATTCCGACCCTTATTGGCTACCTACTCATATCTTACGCATGATGATAAATGATGCTCATCATGCTCATCCTGCTCACTGCAGTTCGTGTATTGCAACAACGCAATGCTACTTGGATGCGGTAGTTTGCATAATGCTCATCAAAACCACAGCATGTATCCCAACCCCACTCCATCCACAGAATGTAATCACATACCGTGTGTATCACTGAAGGCATCTGCGATGTGGGAGACAATCATACAATGTGGTGACCCTAGATATCATTTAATTAAAAACCCACTACGCATATGTATCTACCATGTACTGTCATTACATCATGAACTGGTAAGTTAGTGGTATATATCATTGAGTGATATCAAAGTGTATATATGTATATATGTATATATGTATATATGTATATATGTGTATATGTATATACATAAATATATGTATGTATGTATGTATGTATGTATGTGTGTCATACTTACATCTTAATTCATTTTATTTAGTTTACATCACCACCTTATTTACAGTAACACTTTTTTTTATCCTACCGACACTTGGTGTGGCAAGATACTGATTCTGATGCAACATGATCTGGAGAATCTATGATCAAACATGGTTATTATGTATGATTGATATGGACAATAATGGGGTAATAATGGGACAATAATGGGATATTGATGCGTTTACCCTCCAATAATGAAACGTCGCTGGAAAATCCAGCATTTAGTTCGATGAACCTCTCCATCTCCCAGCTATCAAGCTCAACCCCCCACACCCCACGCCGAGAATCAGGTTCAACAATGGAAAACAACCATGGTGCTGGATTTTCCAGACACATTTCATTATTGGAGGGTAAACCCCATCAATATCCCATTATTCTCCCATTATTACCCCATTCTTATCCATATAAACCATATATAATAACCATGATATGGATCTGTATCACCATGTACCACCATGTATCACCATTTACCCCAAACATGAGCCTTTCGTAAACATAGCAGAGCAGCTGGGATAGCTACGACTTTTGGATTTTTCCGATGAGTGGCTCGCCGCACGACGCCTGGGACACCTCCGTCTCTCATATCTACCCGGCCTGGTAAACTAACAGTTTGCTATTGAAAATGGTTATTTATAGTTGATTTACCCATTCAAAAGGTTGATGTTCCATAGTTTTTTCTATGTTTACCAGAGGGTATACGTAGTTCGATTGATTTTATGTAAAAGAAACCAACGTAGAACATACGGCACCGCCTTTCATCGATTCAATTTTCCATCAGACATGGTGGATAAACGCTTGCGGTTGAAACCTCAAGAATTACGGTTGATCCTATGAGTTTCCAATGATCGCCAGGGTTCGAGTTGTGGCAATATCATCGTAGAATCGTAGATGGGGAAAAAGAGAGGCTACAGGCATGTAAGGCGGTCGAGCTATATCTTTGTTGGTGAAAGATCTATTCTTGCAAAAACATGTAGAAATACTGGTGAGCACTATGGGTACGTCTGGAAAAGGATTGTACCCCCAAATGGATATGCTCGTTGAGAGAACCTGATTTTCAGACAAACCCATCAGCCCATCAAAATGTCTCCATCTGTCCTAGTATTAATCATTTAGGCTACACCACAAACCTAACTGTCATATTAAACTGATGACATATATCGTTGTACCCCAGTATATACTTCCAATGAATGGTTGCCCCGTTCTATCCCCTATATTGCTGTTTGTATCCGATCAAATCCCATATCAAATCCATTATTTATGGGTTCAATCCCTATTCTTCATGCTTAAAGTCTCGTTTTTGCAGTTTGGTCGATTTCAGGGGACTTTACCCCGTGAACTACTTCGATATATCTATCATAAACCCTATATGGTGAAATATTCGTGTTATGGGGCACAACCTTGTACCCCGATCAAGTGTACCCGTACCCATGTTGAGCCCAAAAACCGATCAGATTTCATTCTCCACTTTCTGTTGGTCCTGAATAGGCCAAAGTGTACCACCCTTTACCAAAACATTTCCAACACCTTCCACTAGATTTAAAATCTCTGTACACTGCAGTCATAGGTGGTTGGTCAAAAGTCCACAACCGCAATGTGGGCCCCCCAGTCAAATTTGGTTTATTACCCCAATGACTACTATAGTTATAAGTATCATAAACCATACCCATGAAGCTTTAAAACGCACCAACTTAGCTGTACGTCGATCTCGTTAAATCACCATTTAATCCCTATTAAACCTGCACACTGAAGGGCCACACAATTACCATAAAACCACCGTAAAACCATAGGGCACCACCTTTCCATGATATTTTCATTAAGCCCCACTGAATCCATCTAAAAATCCGATTACCCTCTGGTGATTTGTTCCATAGCTATTGAAAATGGCACATTTGGTTCGTTGATTTACCTATTAAAGATGGTGATTTTCCATAGCTACGAGTATGATAATTTATCAGAGGGTACCATATTCATAAGTAATGAGAATAACTAAGTACAGATATATGATATATCTAATAGATCTACCACATAGTAACATAGATGTCACCTAGTCACAATCACTGGTTGGTGGTTTCAACCATCTTGAAAAATATTAGTCAGTGGGAAGGATTATCCCATATATTTTGGAAAATAAAAAATGTTTGAACCCACCAACCAGAGTTTGTTGGATTATAATCCCATCTCACTATAGATTACTAGAGATATATCCATCAGAAATCATCATAAATCCCATATACCATTGATATCCCAAATGTAGATGGTTGTATTCCCATAGCACTCATGAACAATCCTCATCTTTCCATTACTCAACTAAAATCCATTAAAATATCCATTAACATCCATTAAAATCCCCAAATGTAGATGGTTCACCATTGATATTCCATTGAAATCATATACAAATCATCTTTCCCATAGAAATCAACCCATCCTATTGGTGACCGGCACCGCCAAGGTGCTGTGGACTCCTCCTGAAGTCGTTGACGTTCTCGTGCTGCCTTGATGGGCCGTGAGTTTTTCAGAGCCGGATCTCCCAAAAAAGATGCGTCAGGGTCCTTCAATGGGATATACTGGTAATCTAATGGGATTTACTGGTGATTTAATGGGATTTATGGTGATTTAATGGTGATTTATGGTGATTTAATGGGATTTACTGGTAATCTAATGGGATATACCCGGCCTGGTAAACTAACAGTTAGCTATTGAAAATGGCCATTGAAATCGTTGAATTACCCATGAAAAATGGTGATTTTCCATAGTTATGTCAACATTTACCAGAGGGTATATTATGTGGGATATAACGATGTGGATATCATGTCATATGGAGTATATAACTGTTCTTTTAGGCCTATTTTGATTTAATATGATACTGATGATACAAAGGGGATATCACGGTATATATGTAGCAACCCTTGGACAAAATGGACAGGTCAGAAAATCTGGAAATGATCAGGAACACATCACGGGGTAACCGGCCAATTGATGTGGTTTCAGCAATAAATCACGCAGACTTGTTGGTTAAACACCAAACAAATAGGAATTACGTAGTCATCTGGGTTAGGGGTCAAAATGACTCATTAATCCTTTATACTTTTCCATGAAAAACTGGGTGGCTAAATGTTAAAGGTGCATCATCAATAAAACAGGCAAGGTAACCTTCTACAATGTAACCCTCTATAATTATAATAAACAATCAACGGTGGTATGTTTACTGGTGGGTTTGGTAAATTAACACAAGTCAAATGGAAATTACTATGGGATGATTGGTTTTATTGTAGAAACTTCCAGGATCTGGCTGTTATGGGTGACAATAATCACCAAGAAAGAAGGTAGTATAATCGCCTAACATAATTATATTCAAAGCCACTAGATAGAGGATATTAAATCTCCTTTAACAAACATAATATGCAAATGGGGTAGGTGTAAACTGTATGAAAAAATGCAGGACAAATAGAAGACATCCATCCGCAAAGAGTAGCTCCAAAACCATATAATCAACGGGCGAAGTCTCCCGAAATCATCCGAGATCCAGTCGTTTGTCCGATGTCTAAGGTTAAGATTCCAATTCTTAGTGACGTTAAAATTCATGCTGTTTAATAGTCAAGTCCCTGTTGATGCTTCTATAAATTATACATATATATATATATATATATATGTAGCTACATTCATATATATATATATATATATAATTATATATATATAATATATATATATAATCTTCTCCTACATGTTTTTTTTACATATAACCCCTATAAAAGCTAGATTAAAAGTCCCCCCGCGTCCGCCTCTGCGGCGGCTTGATTCACCAGGTCCTGCAAGCCCTTGGTGAAGCGTCGGGCCACCTGGAGCCAGAACATTGGCGATGATTTAATGATGTCAATTGGTTGAAGTAAATCTGGTAGGTGGTTTTAACCATGTCCAAAAATATTAGTCAATGGGAAGGATTATCCCATATATTATGGAAAATAAAAAATGATTGAAACCACCAATCAGAAATATAATCAAAAAATAAATCATAGTTGTTTGGTGCATTTCGATGTACCTTACTCAATGTTTAATGAATGGTGTCAACTGCTTGAAACAATCAATGACTACCATATTAACATGAAAATTACCACCATTTCACTACTTTGAGTAATGGAACATAATGGTAATATTAACTACTAGTACTATTTCTAATGGTAAATAATGGTAATTACTGGTGATATTAACATGAAAATTACCACTAATAATTACTGGTCATATTAACCAATATTAACCAACATTAACCAACATTAACATTAATTACCACCATTTCACTACTTTCATTGAATGGCACATAATGATATAATGGAACTAATGGAACTAATATATACCATGTAAGATGTTTTATTATTGTTTTACATAAATCATATAGTAATGTAACTAATGGTCATATTAACCAACATTAACTACTGCTTTGTTTCAATGAAATTCAACCAGATTATCAATATTCATATAAGTGGTTATTATACCAGTTAAATATCACTAGTGGTATTATATATATCAGTTAATTTACCATTACTGGTTGGTGGTATACCTACCCCTCTGAAAAATATGAAAGTCAAATGGGAGTATGACATTCCCAATATATGGGAAGTCATAATCCATTCATGTTCCGAATATGAAAGTCAGTTGGGAAAATCAAATTCCCAATAAGGAAAAATCATCCAAATGTTGCAAACCACCAAACCAGATGATTGTGATTATGCTTGATTGATGATTACTAATGATTACTATCACACTCAGAAACATTACTAATGGCTGGTTGGTGGCTTTAACCATCTTGAAAAATAGTGGTCAATGGGAAGGATTATCCCATATATCATGGAAAATAAAAAATGTTTGAAACCACCAACCAGGTTAATTTACCATTAGGTTCCCACCTGGGTGCCGGTGGCACCTCCTGCATGGCCTCAGCTGCCTCCATGGCCAGCTGCTCCGCGGCGTGCTGATCGAAGGTCATGACGTTCGGCACCTCGCGCTGGGCCGCTGGGCGAGGCCAGGCGGCCAGGCCCGGCCCGTGCGCCCCGGGGAAAACGTGGGGAAAACGTGGGGAAAACGTGGGGAAAACGTGGGAAAACGTGGGAAAACCATGGAAAACATGGGACAAACCATGGAAAACATGGGAAATAAGTGGAAAACAGACATTGGAAAAAAATGTGGGAAGATGTGGGGAAAACCATGGAGAGAATTCGGAACATTGTGGGATGTGGGGAACACTTGGGGGAAAGAAATTAGGAAAAGTGGAGATGTTAGAGAACATCTGGAGGTAGTTCATGTCTTTGATCTAAATATTATGAAGTGAAACATTGTGAAACTGTTTTTTTCCGATGCTTTTGGAATGGTAGAATCAATTGTGACTACAAACATTGAACAAACAACACATCGTTTGTGTAGTTTCTGGAATCCAGTCATTCTTCACCTGTGGACCTGCTGCTGGTGCTGCTGCGCGCTTCCACTGCAGGTGGCGGCGGCGGTGGCATGACTGCCGTGGTCTTAGTGCACACTGCCTTGGTCCACTGCACAGTGGTCACACCTGCAGGTGGCGGCGGTGCTGGTGGCAGTGGCACAGTCCTGGCGGTGGTCCAGCAGGTTCTGGTGGCCGCATGCGCCCCCCCATTTGGGGCATCTGCTTTGGGCATGGGGGTGGCTTCATCACACCGTACTTCTGGAAGTACTGCTCTGCAGTGCCATCCGCCATCCCCACCCTCCTCCTCCTCCGATTCCTCCACGTTGTTCTCCTCGAGATCCTCCACATCATCATCATCCATATCATCCTTTGGCAGTTCACCTACTAACCAATAGCTGCTAGCTTGGATTAAAACCAAATTAGTTGCTACAAAACAATCAGCAATCACTTTAGAAACAAGAGATTGTTTGAAAAATTCGGAGAACCCCCATACCCTTCGGTAATTTAACGTAGCTATTGAAAATGGCCCATTTATGGTTTGAAAATGTTCCATAGTTTTTTGTTAACGTTTACCAGAGGCTAAACTTGATGGTTTGGAAAACACGTCCCCCTCTGGTCATAACTTGGGGTATCCAACCGGGTAATGGATCCATTCCAAACATTAGCCGGGCCTCTTTTTGCGTTTACACAGCGTCGGCACCGAAGATGGCACAGCTTGGGACTTGTTGATTTTCAGCTCGAAGTTGATATGACATGGATAGAAATGGATGACAAACTGCACATGTCATATGAATATCATGTCATCCATTTCATATGGATTCACAATGACAACATATGGATTAAATGACAAACATGGATTCACATGTGTTGATTGTTTTTTTGAATATCAGTTGTACATAATCGCACATGTTTCTGGCTGTCATGGAGATAAGCCATGTTTTTTTCGTCAAAAAAAGAACTGATAATTTCATGGAACTGTCCATTGCAATCCTTTGGTGCCACTGATGCTGTCAAAAACTAGAAACGCAAACAATTATGAGTCATGAGCCTATCCCGTGACCTCTCTTTTGACCAGGCTATTTCTTCGTCAGTGTGAGATCTTGACCAACTTTGCAGCAAAGTCCTAGATTGAACATGGGTTCCACCTTCTCGAAGCTGTTGAACCTGGAACCGTTGATGGCTGAACGGCAAACAGATCTCTTGTCATCCAATGGTTACCTTGTCGAAATATGTCATCAAACATGGTTGGAAAGGACATCCCCATCGAAAAATTGAAGAAGATGTCCATTTCCAACCCAGGACTCCCTTAAAATTAAAGGTGATTAGTAGATATTAGTAGGGCATCTCGACAATAATTCCTCCTTCATCGGTTTTTGTTAAGCCAGTCAACCATGGATTCAACTTTATGTAACATGGAAGCAATTTTACATGAAAGTCATCTTCCAAACACATCCAAACACCATGAATTGGGAGTTCCTTTCTATTTTCTATTCATTTTGAGGAGGGTATAGACGGTATGAGTTTGTCTTAAACATGTGTGACCATCACAATTGTCCCCTGAAATTTGCTATTTGGGGGGTGTGCCGGTGTAAGCATGTTCAAACAATTTCTTGCTCTGGCACCGTGTGAAATACTGGAAATGAGGCTCAAGCCCGTGCCTTTCTTTTCATTGGTCCAGTTCAAAACGGGGCAGGTTAAACCATGTTCAGTGAAGCTCATTCCAATTGGACAGCTTCAAATCTGTGTAAAACTCGAGAGTCTAAAACAGATTGAATAAACATGAGTAACCACTTAAATACCCTCCCGCAATCAAGCATGGCAATGGAAAAGCCCCGAACTAAATGGAGTTTCTACCGGGAAAATCATTGAACAAAAATGGTTGATTTTCCAACAAGCCATGTTTGATGACACTACAGGATGAATACCCTGTTTGAATACACATCCACGATGTTGAAAGAGTCACACATCAAATGTTGATGGATCAGCTGCATCAACCCTTGATGAGGTGGTAGGCCACTCACTCCTTTCCAGTCACCAGTCATAGATCCTCATTGAAAAGGTTGATTCCTTGCTATCTCAAACAAGTACCATCTGGTTATTTAACATAGCCATGGAAAATCACCATTTTTAATAGGTAAGCCATCCGTAAATGGGCCATTTTCCATGGCTATCTTAAATAACCAGAGGGTATTTAAAAAGTGATGTTCACCTACCCCTCTGAAAAATATTAGTAAGTTGGGATTATGATTCCCAAAATATGGAAAAAAATGTTCCAAACCACCAATCAGGAATTGTCGCTATAGTCACTACCCTCCAGTAAACGTTGACATAACTATGGAAAATCACCATTTGTTATGGGTAATTCAACTATAAATGGACCATGTTCAGTAGTTTTTTGAATGTTTACCGGAGGGTAATCATGTTGACCTGTTATTTACTATCCCATCGTACTCACTGTTGATACTATCTTCATTTTACTAGCACTAGCCCTTTTTTCTCATCACAGGTGTATGTGTCGAAAAATGGGATACCCCGTCTAGAAGTCCATAGCATCCATCTGCTGTGGCGCAACTTTTCCACGGACACGGATGGGCTCAGAGATGTCAATCAGCAAAAGCCTGTTTCGAAAGGGAAGAACGGCAGGGGAAAAGGTATGGAATGAGGGATAGAACCAACAATCATGGGGGTATTTAGATATAACACCAATATTACATAACACCGATAATATATATATAT
>Ga0126342_10020168_pt1 | contig 11235 bp, 7 predicted proteins | sample Cyp1metagenome_FD_92528 | JGI IMG/M metagenome (GOLD analysis project Ga0126342, IMG submission 92528) | Coral microbial communities from Lord Howe Island, Old Settlement Bay, Australia - Cyphastrea 1 metagenome | ecosystem: Host-associated > Invertebrates > Cnidaria > Coral ...
CCATATATCAAAACCTTTCGAAGGAAGGGTTGATTCAGGTTGATTTATGTAAAGAAAAAGGTCCATGAAACCACATGTGGGAGACCCCATAATCCAGGTCCAGAGCCCCATAATTGATCGCAAAAGTTTTTTAATAGGAAAATCAACTATAAATGGGCAATTTTCAATAGCTATGTTAAATTACCAGAGGGTACCATTATGGGGGATTCTAGATTCTACATCTGGTTGGTGGTTGACCTACCCCTCTGAAAAATATGACTTCGTCAGTTGGGATGATGAAATTCCCAATATATGGAAAATTAAAATTCATGTTCCAAACCACCAACCATGTTCCAAACCACCAACCAGTTTTTGATTACGGGGAAATTGTAATCAACAATTCACAGAATTGGATAATGGGAAAATTTACACAGGATGGGCCCCCCCAGTTGTAAGTTGGCTTATAAACCATATATAACTATAACTATGGAAAATCACCATGGTTAATATGCAAATCAACGAATTTTCCATGGCCATTTTCAATAGCAAACTGTAAACGTTTACCAGAGGGTAATCATATACTATCCATGAATGTCCATAATTATGGTCATCTCCAAGTATCTCCAATATATTGGGTACAGGATGGGGCCCCCCAGTTATAAGTTGGTTTATAAACCATTATAACCCACATTAACAATAGTTATATCTACCATAAACCATAGAATTCAGCCACTTTTGTAAGGCAACGGTTCACGCGAACTCGACTGGGACCCCCATCCCATAGGAAACATCAGGAAACCCCCGCTTTTTGTTAATGGTAAAAACCTGGTTTTGTTTCCGCTGAAGATTTTCCCAACAAAACCCATCCAATGAATGTATCTTGTTTGTTGCGAAATGGGCTATAAAACATCATAAAACCCAACGATTTCATGTAGATTCCATGGGTATTTTATAGGATTCTACGGAGGTCGGTAAGATGTGTAAAGCCAATGGTTTCTTTTTTATGGCAACGCATGAAATCTGCCTGGTCAACGCAGGAATTGTACAATGTTCGGACTCATATAACCAAGCATTATATCGGAGTTTTTTTGGTGGAATATATGTCACGGGAAATCAGGGGATATATCATTGTATAATCTTGTATATAATTCAACAATGGGATTATTCAATGATATCCCATGATTTGTTTGAATAATTATACAAGATTTATAGTTTTTGGTGTATATCGCCAACTTCAAGTCTTGTTTGCCTTTGTTTTTTCAGCATGTCAGACGATTGCTGAGACGAAAAAAATCCTCACCAGCGGATCCATGGCGAAACGCCGAAACGCGATCCATCCTTTCTTGCCGACCTGACGCCATGCCTGACGCCATGAGTATGAATATCTATTGATTATCAATATGTATATATATATATATATACAGATATGGTTAATCTATATATCTATTGATTATCAATTGTATATAATGTATATTGTCATATACACACATATGGTTGGTGCTATTGACTTAGATATTAAAATATATATATATAAATTCACATAATTATAGAATGTTTCCCCCAACTAACATGACCTTGCCATGAGTTGAAAGGTTGGCACCAAAAATGTACTCTTAATGAGCGAGCGCTGGCAAACGGGCATTGCTCATCAGAGCCATGAAAAATCCATAAAAATCCAACCTATCCAATCAAATACTGAGTGGCTATTGGTATCCTTTTTAAATAGGCTATAGAATCCATAATTCTGATATATATATATATACAGTATATATATATACTGATCCCCAACATCAACAACTGCAGCTAGCTTCATAAGAAATCCCGAACCAATCGCCCTCGCCCAGCCTTACTCTTGTAGAGCTGCTGCTGTTGAAAGCTCACCCTGGTCCAAAATGTCACGGAAAATGTCAGGGAGTGTTTCACTGTTGAGTTAAAGACATCTCTATGATGGTGTAAATAAACATATGGCAGTGTGTCAAAACCGTGTACCCCTGTAGTTCACATCAAAATAGCTGGGATTTATGGATGTTCATCCCCCTAAAAATGGTATTAATAGGTATTGATCCATACCCGTATCAAATTATTGATTATACCGATGATTATTGGATATACATCTATCATAGAAAGATCATCATCATGGAGACATTATTGGTTGTACATCCGATGATATTGCCATTGTATACCCATAATATTCCCATTGGACTCTGACATTTCTTGGCAACATGCCAGATATGTCCAATATGTCTCATTATATCCACATATGAGGATATAGGGGTACCCCCAAATCATCCATTTATAGATGGGATTTTCCATTAAATAAACCATCCAGCTATCTTTTGGGGTACCCCACATTTATGGAACCACCCATATACCCTGAACATAATCAATCTTTAGTGGAAACTAATCTTCCAACTTTTTTTTTGCAGGATCTATGTTAATTTGGGGCAAATTAATGGTGCTATTGCGACCATCCCCCAATATTGGGCACATTATCCAAGCTTGGACCATGGCACGCATTGTCACAAAATCATACTATACATATGTTTTAAACATGTTTGGGGTCATGAACACCTTGGTGGTGTCAACTTGTCAACCCATCTCAAAAAAACTCTCACTTGGGACCATAATCCCATTTAAGTGTGTGACAGTGTGTGTGTGTGTACATATATATATATATAGTATACGAATGTACACGATATTTTGAAACCACCAACCAGTCATATCAGCGTTTTATGAGCAGTACCCACTGGTAAACTAACATAACTATGGAAAATCACCATGCTATCAATGGCTAAATCCACCAACTATCGACTGGGCCATTTTCAATGGCTAAAAAAACAAATTACCAGAGGGTAACCCGGTAACCCCCAACTTATTGCTGCCCATTCACCGTTCGGTCAACCCATCTGAAGCCATGTCCGGCACTGGGCCACCCTGACATCTGCGTGGGCCGTGGGGCCTCGTAGCCAACGAGAGCTTCCGACCTAGCGATGCATGTCGAAAATAGGCTGGAAAAAAAGAAAACAAGATCCAACCTGGTTGGTGGTATACCTTCCCCTCTGAAAAATATGAGTTCGTCAGTTGGGATGATGAAATTCCCAATATATGGAAAAATAAAAAATGTTCCAAACCACCAACCAGATTGTGTCAGCAGTCATATTGAGATATACTATTTTTTTATACATTGAAGTGTTGTGACTCATGTCGTAATGCTTTTTGGGGGTGTAAATCAACAAGAATTCACCACGCAAAAATCGATGATTTCTCCTGAGAATTCCAACGCAGAAGTCGCATCTGGAAACATGGCCTGGCAGAACTGAGCCGAAAAAAGAGCAGAACTGAGCCCTCTGGTAAACAGCCACATAACGAACTGGAAAGATCCACCATTTTTCATGGGAAAATCCAGCATTTTCATTTTCCATAGTTATGTTAAATTACCAGAGGGTACCCATAGTGTCCGCCCCTTGATCCTGTTGAAAAACATCGTCAATGATCGATGACATCCATGTTTTTTCATCATGGCAATAGCTATGATTATCATTGCTATATATTAATGCTATTATTATGATATAGCTATGATAATGTTAATGATAATGATAGCAAAATTAAATCAAAAGTGAGAATAATGATAGCTATGATATGTTAGTATTTAATAGCTATCATAACTATATATTCTGGTTGGTGGTATACCTACCCCTCTGAAAAATATGAGTTCGTCAATGGGAAGGATGACATCCGATATATGATGGAAAATAAAATGCATGTTTGAAACCACCAACCAGTATATCATTGCTATATATCATTGCTATATATCATTGCTACATCATTGCCATAGTCTTACTGGTGCTTAGTAGGGAATGAGGGAATGATCCATAATCACTAATTATCTGGGTAAATTATAATATTTCACTAACCTGAATAGTTCGGCCATGAATGGGGATGATTTCCCTATACATTCACCATGATTTCCAGGCTTCGGGAGAACAGGGTTCGGTCGTGATGAAATTCACCCAGAATTATGGAATGGTGATGCAATGGTAGATAAGTAGATACCCTGACATGGTAGGTACCTCCAATCTAGGATCCTGAAATGGCCATTGACATAATCACGACTTATCAATTCATTTGTTCATGGCCATTTTTCTCCATCTTCGATGGATGGGCCTTGGCATCGGCCATGATGGCCTCCGCCGAGGTCAAAGACGCATCCGCCATGCCTGACTTGATTGGGTTTATGGGATGGGTTTTTATGGGCTGGAAACCTATCTATTCTGTATCATAAATTGTACCATGTGGCTATTTAACATAGCCATAGAAAATCACCATGCTATTAATAGGTCAACCCAGGTAAACCATCTATTTCGATTAGGGCCATTTTCTATGGCTATGTTAAATAACCAGAGGGTAAATGATTATATGATTATATTATGTGTATAGATAATATATGTTATCTATGTATATATATATAATGTATTAGTGTGTGTGTATAGTGAATATGTTTTTTTAGATAATCATGAGAATATAATGGGTACATCTATAGATATAATATAATGTGCCTATCTATAATGTATCATAACTGATTGCGCAATGTTTGGTTAATATATTTTAGATAATGATGATAATATAGTGGGAACATTGTATCTATGTTTAGGTTAGTGTAAATATAATATAAGATTCTACAAAAGGATCAGAAAAAGGGAACATGATTTAACAAAACTATAATGGTCCGTTAATTGTTTACTATAATATGTTGTGGAAAAATATCCAACCATCATAGTAGTTTATATCTGTTGTATATAATGGTTTTCTCAGCAAACAAGTTCACCAACCAATGGGGAGACCTAGACGCTCCAAGTATCAATAAAGTATTGCAGTTCACATCAGTTTACACATATGTTTTGCATGTGTTCCCATTTTGAAACATTCTCATTAAGGTACTTGGAGGGTTTAGGTCTAGTGATTAGCTACTGGAAAATGAAATCAAAGGGCTAATGGGGGTTCCTACTTCATGGGTTACAAGTATCCATGTGTATGTATGTACATAAACATATATATATATATATACATATACATATACATATATATATATATATACATGCGTAAATATTTTGCCAGTATATATATAATATTTGGTAGCATAATCCCTATCATCGTATATCGTCTCGAATCATCGTCTCCAACTGTAGTGTTTGAAACTGCTCATATTAGAAATGGACTCACACATATGAAACATGTGTGGTCTCTGGAAAATGTTGAACCAGTAATATGGGATGGCTCAGAAAATGCGATACAAATCATTATCGGTTGTCCAATAATTTAGTATTTTTTTCAAGTTTCATTGGGTACCAGTACTTGGAGGGTCTAGGGGTAGCCTGAAACAACTGGAAACTTGGGGATGTAAAATATTGAAACCAAACAGAACGGTTTCATAAGATATGGTAAGAATCCAAAAAACATGAAAGAAATCCAGATTTTTTCTATGAACTGACTCAAAGCTTTCGAGCTTCATGTTTGAGAAAGGATGGTGCAACTGTGACTTTCGCAGTTGCTGTGGCATTACCATACCATAGCATTGTGACATTTCAGTGACTGGCAAGAGACACTACCTGGTTCATGATCCAAACCACCAACCAGATATGGTATATATTGAATATATAGTTACCTATCATTAACCATCATTAACCATGAAAGTAACCATGAAAATAACCATTAAGAACCCATATTAACCAGAAACATTCGCCACTGAGGTCCACGTAACCAACGTTGGACCTCCGGTAACGGACCCGCCGCGCCGCGGGCGATGCGGATTCTTCGCAGCCAAGTCTTGAGCCAAGTCGCGGCACCCGAGATCCAGGGTGACTTACTCAGGTTGGAAAGGGAATGAGTTAATGGTTTACAATGGTTAATGGTGGTTAATGGTGGTTAATGGATGGTTAATGGATGGTTATTATAATATGATATTCATCTGGTTGGTGGTTGACCTACCTAGCCCTCTGTAATATACTATTAATATATGGTTAATGATGGTTAATATATGGTTAATGATGGTTAATATTCATCTGGTTGGTGGTTTCAACCAACCCCTCTGGGATTATAGTAATATAATAGGATATGGATATATATATATATATATATGGGATTATGGTAGAATATAATAGGATATAATATGATATACTGGTTTGTGGTCGAGCCAACCCCTCTGAAAAATGATGGAGTGAAAGTCAGTTGGGATGATGACATTCCCAACTCTTCATGGAAAGTCATAAAATTCAGGTTCCAAAGCACAAACCCGTCATGGTTATATCATCTATCTGGGCAAATTATAATAATGTCTTGGGGATGATTCCCCTAAAATAAACCATGATTCCAGGGCGAGGGAGAACAGGGTTCTGTCGTCATAATCTACCCAAATATATGGAATGGTGATGCAATGGTAGATAAGTAGATATTAATTTATAATATGTATACATTTTTTCCATGATCTTGATGATACCATTGGTAATATTCCGTTAATATCTATATAGAATTATATATACATATCCAGATATGGTATAATTATGATACCAATTAATAAACATGATATTAATATTGTATATATATATATATATGTTTATTTCATTTTATTTCCATGATCTGCTACGATGATATTATATGTCCATATATATGTATACCAGTATATGAACAATGATATTACATTACCATATTAATGGTGATATATTATGAAATATGGTGATATACAGTAATGGTATATATAATATATGGATATATATGGTACAATGGTATCTGTTAAAGGTCGCAAAAAATGCCAGGGGTGGTATGTCTTGCCATGGAAAATAATCTCGCACAACTGCACACATGGATCCATTTTTCTCAAAGTGTTCAAAAAGATATGGCAGTTAGTTAGTATTCTTCCAACCCCTAAATCTTTTGGCACCTCCAGTGTTGTCTTAGTACACAGATATGACAGTTGCGGTTATTCATGGCATTTCATGGCGCTATAAGTAGGTTCAAGGAACCATCAGCCCAAAGACTATGGCCATTTGGACACTAGCCGTTCCACGGCTAGTCCCGCCCAGCTCCGGGTCTTTTTTCCATGATTTTCCATGTGGGCCCCAAAAGGAGCGCTTCGTTATCATCGATCACAAGGATTGCTGCTTATCCAGTTTCATAGAAGGTAGGTTCCCCCTAAGGAGCTGGCGTATGCTTGGTTTATCATCACAGTAACTGTTGGGTTTATGATGGTTTATGGGAGTTAGAATTATACTTAGATGGGATTATAATGATTATAGACCAACAAACTGCAACTGGGGAGTCCCACATTGTGAAAAAACAAAGGAGTCCCACTTCGTAACTCGTTTCGACTTCGTGGGATGATCCACAATATCTGTGGAATCGACAAACCACAATACCCCAAGAATTCCAGTCCATATTTCACAATCGTAATATGGAGTGTCATGGTTATTATGGTTATCATATTATGGAATATTATGGAATATTATGGAATATTATGGAATATTATGGAATATTATAATATTATGGAATAACCATCCACAATCATGGAAATAGAATTGGTTATTCCATTCCATATTCCACAAATAGTCATGGTTTTTGTCATGGTTTTGTCATGGCAACCCCCACGACACGACACCTTGCACGCAATCCCTTCATGATCATCCAGGACAGGGATGACATCCCCATCCCCGCCGAGTGGTCTTCACTCGGCCGAGCTACGGTTTAACGTGGTGTGAGCGAGCCACGCCACGGTGAAGGAACGACGACCTGACTGAATGGATGGTCTAGTGAGTCTACTAGTGCGACCTCACGTGGAACTAGCCGCGACCGGTGGCTACCTGTTAGTGATCGTCTTTTTTAACCCTTTGAAAGGATCCTAACACTGATTGTTTTTGAGATTGCTGATCCCCAAGCCTAAAATCACAAAAAAAATCATCTAGATTCTAGATATTTGAGTGATCCGGCTGTGTGTTCAAGTGTGAATTGGAGAAGTCAAACAACTACCATAATCATCTATAATCGACATTCTTAAATGTGTGCGGTCAAAAGATTGTAGATGGTTTATGATCATCCATCCCGTAGTGGGAATCCTACATCAATGTGCCATGCTTTGTGTGCATATAAATCCCTTATCATCCCCAGTTTTCTATATTGATGATCATCTCCAATATGGGTAAATTAAATCATATTAAATCTAATCCAACTAACTTACCCTCTGGTAAACTAACATAGCTATGGAAAATATTGGAACATCACATTTTTTTGAAATGCATACATCACAATTAACTATAAATCACCAATTTCAATAGCTATGTAACAAATTACCAGGGTATACTAACTTATAACTTGACCATTGCACATGAATCATCTGAGTCGAGACAGCTCCCCTGTGAACGTGGCTGGGAAATGCCGAAATGGAAGTTTATAGCTGGGAAAAGCATCAAACTAAAATAAACTAAATATATAGGGATGACGCCAGCTATGTTTAAGAGGCTACTGACGCTGGGTATCCTAGAAGTTTAGCTGGATAATATCATGTAGGATAATAAAAAGGGATTTTCCAGCCATCTTTGATTAAAAAGAGGGTACTGACGCTGGTTCTGGGGTTCTGGCCTCACTATCTCACATTGGTCGTCAAATGGTTTTTCAACACGGTTTCAACACGACAAAACCATGACCTCCGTGGCGATTCTTTGTCTGTTCCCCCACCTCCAAATTCAGCAATTCGCATGCAATGCTCACTGGCAACGGCCTGCCATTCGCATCTTAGTGGCGAGTCCCAGATATGGTGAAATTGATGACCAGATATTCCATCTACCCTCTGGTAAACTAACATAACTATGGAAAATCACGATTTTCAATGGGTAAATCCACTATAAATGGTCAATTTCAATAGCTATCTTAAATTACCAGAGGGTATTCAGATCAAAAAAAACACTATCCACATCTATCCACTAGATCCATCATGTAGAACATGATCTTCGAACTGGGCGCGGTGTACTGCTTACATCGGTATTTTAAGCCTTTGGCAGCTTAAGCCACAGTTCCAAGGTCCACGTCCCACGTCCCACGCCTATTTGGCCACTCCACTTCGATGAAGAACATCTTGAGCCAATAGCACCTGACTCGCTGGAAAGTTCAGGTGAACCAATCGGGTTGAAGCCCTGAAAAATATACATATGCATGTACATGAATTGCAGCATAGAAACCCTATATATCCCTACATATGTAAGTAATATAATATATATTAACATATATATTTATGTACATATATATATATATTATATTATATATATTATATTATATATATTATATTATATATATATTATATTATATATATATTATATATTATAATTATATATATATATCAATCTTGCTCCTTGGGAATACTTACTTCGGATGTTTTCCTTTTACGATGTGGGGATGTGTTTTCCCCGTGCTTTGTTCCATGGGATGACGATGCTGTGGTGATTTTTTCCTGGCCTTCCCCTGTTCCTGTCTCTTGCGCCAGCGTGCAATGCAGCTCTCGAAGGCATCCTGCGAGAAATGGATGGAGATCGGGACCCAAAGTTGGGACCCAAAGTTGGGACCTGCAATCTTTAAGGTCGCTTTGACTCTTCATCGCTTTTGGAGTAAAGACATATATATATATATATGTTTACGTTTACTATTAATAATACTAAAACCAACATTAGCCTGTTTATAAACCTTCCAAATCGCTGATGTAAAAAAAGGGGTGATGATTTTGCTTCTTGAAACACCAAATGTTCAGGTGTTGTGGGGTTCTGAAGCTGCTCATGCTGATGAGTTTGGGAAGATTTCAGATTTCAGGGTGAGTCACCCACCTAAGTTCATCAGCCGCGATAGTTAGGGGAACTTTTCTTGGGGAAAATCTACGATTTTGACCCTCTGGTAAACTAAGATAGCGAACTGGAAAATGAGTCATTGATAGTTGATTCACCGAAACAAAAAAATGGTCGATCTTTCCAGTTCGCTATGTTAAACCAGCGGGTAATCCACCAGTTCCAAGGATTTCTTCCCATGTTTCAACCCGTGAAAGACGTCCAACTCATCACCCGACCTGGAACAGCTGAGATAAGTCCATGCCCAGAATGTACAAAGCCTGGCCGGCCATGGCAAATTCGGGGGATTGGCATTTGAACAAAAATGACCGTTAATATTGTATTAATGTATATATAATTTCTAATGGGGTTTAATGGGATTCTAATATTTAATGGTATTTTAATGGGATTTCAATGGGGTTTAATGGGATTTTAATGGGATTTAATGGAATGGGATTATAATCCACTTAATATAATTTAATATATATATTTCTGGTTGGTGGTTTTAACCATCTGGAAAAATGATGGAGTTCGTCAGTTGGGATGATGACATTCCCAACTGAATGGAAAGTCATAAAAAGTGTAACCACCAACCAGATTTTTCATATATATATAATATGGTGGATGACATCCACATATCTAACTAGGAAAATAGTTATTCTCAATGTCCTTTAACCGGTCATGATCCACCATATTCTAGCCACAAAAAGTACCAAGTCAATGGATGTCAGAACAACAGCACTTTGGGGCTGACCAGCAGCGCCATTCATGTCCGTTGTATGGCTCCGGGAATCCATCGCGTTTTCTCAGATTGGCCGCAGACCTGGTTGCTATCAGATACACCACGTTATTGCAACATCATTCCTAGTGGTATCCTCGTGTTTATGTGTAAATGTTATTAGAATTTATGAAAATTGTTAGTCCAAATGGACATCGGTAAAGAATGGAATCATGAAACAGCAATCGTTCACCCTGCCTGGTGAAGTGAGCATAAAAAAACAGTTGCTTCATCATCCCCTCTGTCCCTGTCCCAGCTGCTCAACATCCAGATGGGAGGTAGTTTAAACCATGGTTCTAGGTCATGAACCCACTGTTTTTGCGTTGATTAAATAGCAAAAACATGTAAGTTTACCAAAGGTGGCTATCTTCCGGTTGTAGTGGGAATAATCCTCCGGTAAACTAAGATAGCTATGGACAATTACGCATTGATAGATCGTTTACTAGTTATAGATGGTGATTTCCATAGCTATGTTACCAGAGGGTAATGGAAATTGTGATTAAGAATCCGCCGACCCCGGCCTTCGCCAAGGCCGGGGCGGCGCCTGGGACCACCGCAGGTGTGGAACTTTTCCGCGCACATAGCCCTCTCTCGTTAGGGCATTCGAGGCAGCTGCCACCACGC
>Ga0126342_10020169_pt1 | contig 11234 bp, 9 predicted proteins | sample Cyp1metagenome_FD_92528 | JGI IMG/M metagenome (GOLD analysis project Ga0126342, IMG submission 92528) | Coral microbial communities from Lord Howe Island, Old Settlement Bay, Australia - Cyphastrea 1 metagenome | ecosystem: Host-associated > Invertebrates > Cnidaria > Coral ...
GCTTTAGCGAGCCTACTTTTCGACCCTCCGGAGCCACAAATCATTGGAAAAACACAGTGTTTCGCGACTTTCAGTGTTTCACGACGTTCCTACCTTTTCGCGCACCTGCATCTTCTTTCTTCTTATCTTTTCTCTTCTGACTCTCCTCACCTCTGCTTTTCAACTGTCCATATTGTCGGAAGTTTCACTTCTAAACTTCCTTCGATAATCATTAGTTATAATCACTTATACAGTTAATGAATATTAATCAATGGTATGGTTTAATGGAATATAATGATTTATAGTAGTGGTACTGGTTATACTGATCTACTATGATTTATAGTAATTGTATGTAATGGTTATAAATTGGTAAACATCTGAAATAGTGTGGTTAGGTTATAATTTAACGAGAAGGATAATATAAAGGGAATATAATAGGAATATAATCAATTAGTATAATTAGTATCATGGGTTCTTGGAACAAGATAAGTTGTAATCATCAGTATTAGGAATATAATGATTCATAGTAATGATAGTGGTTGTAATCATTGGTAAAACTCTATATCATCTGTAGTAATCATATGATACACTTAGATCTGACACGCTGGTTTAATGGCGATATAGGAATATAATATGGTTATCATCATTAGTATGCAATCCCAATGAAGAATATGGTTAGAATATTCATACAAGGTGAGGCTTGACGCACATAACTTCGTAAAAACTGTGTTTGTTTGTTTTTTTCCCGGAGAATCCTGGGTTAGTCTTTTTGTCCCAATGGAAAATCCACCGTTTTGGGGAATCGATTAAGCGACTATGTCTTATTTTTCGGGGACCCCTCAAGCAAAACCAAGAATAGTATGAGTCATAGTAATACGGTTATATTAGTAAGCATCGATAGTAACCTAATATGATATAGAAGGTAACCATCTTTAGAACCCAGAAACAGTCTTGGTAACTAGTTCATATAGTTACTAGTTGGATTAATGATCACATTTAACTAGTATAATCATATTACTATAGAACTGATATAGAAGGTAACCGTCTTTTTGGTATCCCAAACGAATCATCTGATGATTTGTTTTGGTCAAAATTTAAGACCCCAGCTGGGGATCGAACTCGAAAAGCCAAGCATTCTATGGGATTTAATAGCGATGAATAGCGATTACCCTCTGGTAAATAAACATAGACCCTGAAAATAGCAAATTTTTAATGGAAACTAATCTTCCAACCCCTATCTGACAGGGTCTATGTTAATTTACTTGCGGGTAATAGTGATTAATCGTGATATAATAGTGATATGATGGTGATATGATTAAGAGTGATTAATAGTGATATCATGGTGATGATATGGATCATGGGGATATGATGGGATAGACTTCTGGTTATTTTCCATAGCTATGGAAGCCATGGCCCATAGAAACAGATGATTTTCCCAGCTAGAAACCGCCATTTATTTTCTGGATTTTCCATAGCTATGTTAAATAACCAGATATGGTAAGTGTATTTTTTCGAACTATCCATCCAATTATTGAAGTATCCAATTTTGACCCAGAGCGATACCCATATTAATACAAGGTGAGGCCCCCTAAATAGCATTACATAGCTAAGTTGATGCACATAACTTGGTGAAAACTAATGTGTTGTTGGGATTTGTTTTGGGGGATATAACATGATAACTACATGACATAGCTTTACTTAATGGGTTATTTACACCAAGAGCTTCAACAGACAGCACTGTGCCTCACCTTGTGATGTTTTCTTTTATATATATATATATGTATTACTGATTTATATTCATTTAAAACCATCAAAAGCCGATGTCAGAGATTTAACCATCAAAACATGAGATCGAACTATTTTTTCATTGGGATTCCATAATTTAACCTGCAAGTTGATGGTGATTTGATGCGATAAAACACCAAGAAAAATGGTGGAACAGCAGACAATGGATGTATAACGGGGATAATCACCGGGCCAACTACTTTTGGTGGTGCTCCAGTTCGTTACGGAAGCTGGTTTACGGTCCTGGGTTGCTGGGTTTATGGTAGATATGGAGGTTTTCTAAGTCATGGGGGAACCCCCAAATCCATGGCATTTTACGGCGATTGTCCATTAAAAACATGTATCAACCATCCATACATGTGGGTATCCCCATGTATGAACCCCCCCATCTACTTACAGTACCTGGTTAGATGTGGTTATAAACGAACGTAAAGCTGTCGGCGCCCCCTTGGATCATGAGATATGATGCAGGTTTTCGTTTTCTGAAATGGGGAATCCCTCAGTCGTCACCATGGGTTTCAATACTACAGGATGGTGCCCCCCAGTGATGTGAACGTTGGTTCAACCATGAAATAACCCCCATGAAAACTAGTTCGTTATATCTACCATAAACCATAGAAATCAACCACTTAAACTTATAAACCAACTTAGCTATCTTGGGGGCCCCGTCTTGTAGAATGGTCGAATTATTTTGATGAATGGGGGTAACATGGGGTAACCCTATTTTAGGAACCCCCCATATGAACATGTATATGAACATGTCTCATCATGTCTCCTGGACTCCAACGGGGTTTAATGCGCAGGAAATTCCGGAAGGACGAATGACGCCTTGGTAGCTGCGTTTCGCAAACATGAATTTACTGACACCCACATAAGCACTTGGGAAGTTTCTCCTTCTGTGAGTTTTTTTTTCTTTTCTGAACCTGGCCGCTGCCTTCTCCTCCCATATGATATGAATGATATGATATGGCATGATACTATATATGTACCCTCTGGTAAACTAACAGTGCGCTATGGACAATGGATGAACATGGCCCATTTAGTTCGTTGATTTACCTATTCAAAATGGTGATTTTCTAACGGTTTTCTATGTTTACCAGAGGGTATGTTTTGAAAAATGAACAGCTAACTGGAGGTGATCCAGCTGAAGGTAAGATGCTTATGAACTAGGTGAAAACTCGTCAACAAGAATATACAATTCATGATCATTGGATTGGTTTGAGGGAAAATCTACAGGAATCCATGGTTATTACCAGCAAATATAGGGGTTTCCTGTAATTTTTCCCTTAAACCAATCCAATGAAATGAGGTGCAGACTATCCCAGTTGCAGTACTAATCATTTGCTAACTTCAAGGATCCTCAAAGTGAGAGTTCTAACCATTTTCCCTATATTTTTCGCCAAAGGAGTGGATTTGAAATTCTCCAAAACCCAACTTGTTACCCACTTATATGATACTGTGGATGGAAGAAATCCTGCACCACCTTGGATGGTTGAAACCCTAGTAATAATGGGATAAACCATATATCAACTGGTGCAGGATTTCTTCCATCCACAGTATGTATTGATATGTGGGTAAATTTGATTTCTTTGCTGAACTGTTTTTGTTCCTGTTGTAAATGCATGAATCTTACCATGTCCAGCCAGGCTTAAATCCTTATTTGTCCGGCCAGACGTGCAAAGTTTCCCAAGTCAGACGGATATAATCTATATTCAACGGCATGCATATCATATACGAATACTAATATGTATATGTTCATACATATATATATATATACATATATATATATATACATATTGTTTTTAATATACATACATATATTCATATGGACTGTATGTGTACGTGTATTATCTGCATTGTGTAGTGTATTACATACATTTATTAATTTATGCGTTAATGTATTTTGACACACATACATAAATATATAATATAATATATAGAATAGATACACATTTATAGATTTTCAATAGGTAATAAACTAATATTATACATATATATATATATTCAGTATTTTCATGTATTTTCAAATCTACCTGATTTCACTTCCCAATAAACATGCCAGGGTCGCCGCACCAGGCGGGTGTCCACATCTTGCCGACCGACGACGCCACGGAGCTGGCGTTCTTCGAGGCGCTGGCGGAGATGTCGAGCGAGTCGAGCGATGGCTGCGGAGAGGAAAAAGAGGCGGACGTCGCACATTGGAATACCATAGGAAAACCATAGGAAAACCATAGGAAAATGGTGGTTTAATGGGATTTAATGGGATTTAATGGGATATAACCTCTGGTAAACTAACATAGCTATGGAAAATCACAATTGTTCATGGGAAAATTCACTATAAATGGTGATTTTCCATAGTTATGTTAAATTACCAGAGGGTATATATAGTATCTGCATGGTTGGTGGTTTTGAAACATGACTTTTATTTATGACTATTGGAGGAGTACCTCCTAATTAATAAACCATGGATTGCCAAGAGCAATAAATTGGCGGAAGATTTGTTTGGCCTAGGCGATGACTAGATGTGGCAGCTGCGCTGGAAAAAAGATACCGAAGTGCCAATTGCATTGCATTGCGCATCATGAATTCATATCTATAACAAGAACATATTCTAGAATATCTGGTTCCATAAATAGAATATTTAACTTAACATTTGACCAAGAAATAATATAATTTATCTACCTTAATATACGCTAATAAACGCTAATATACGCTAATACCCCTCATGATACTTGACAGAAGGCTCCCATAACTTGCAACCAAATTTAGCAAAATCCGGGGTTGACATTATAGCTGGTTGGTGGTTTTGAAACATGACTTTTATGTTCCATTTCATATATGGGATGTCATCCTTTCCATTGACGAACTCATATTTTTCAAGATGGTTAAAACCACCAACGAGGTATCATAAAAATCTTAGAGCCACACACTGTACCATGGCCAAAACAATTGTTTATCATGTTTTCTTATCATTTCAAAGTATCATTCTGAAAACAATTTGTTTGCCAATATAATTGATATATATATATATAATAGTACTTAGTATGTGATTTGTAGATTATATGTAGTATGTAATCTGTAGATAATCCACTATAATAATCCATGTCTTATGACTAATCCATTGGAATAGTCATATGGAGGTTTCCTAAGATAGTGGTTAATGGCTATTAATGCCTATTAATAATGAGTATTAGTGGTTCAGAAGGGCTATTCATAATGGTTGATGATGCTCAAAAGGAAACTATACACATAGTTTAGCGGATGTATGTCATACACCTAGCAGGCATGCCAGGAATGGAGCCAACCATCGTACACTTCTACAACTAATTATTGCAATGGAAAATCTTCATCAGTAATATGATAATAGTAGTAGTAATTATAGTGACATACTTATAGCAACAGTAATAATAGTAGTAACAAGAGAAAATGCGGTAATATCACTGTATGATAGTAGTAATAATGGTAATAACATTGGTATCATCGTAACGGTTATAGTATTGTTTACGGTAATATATGTTCAAAATACTGAAATAAGAATAAGATAGAATAAGTGGTTATGGCAATATTATAGAGGTAAATGTAATGGAAATCATAGTTTTTCCTGTCAAAGACACAACTATTGAATATGAAGTAGCTAAAACATGTCTAGAACTAACAAAAATCTCTAGAACATACATGTCTATTATTACTAATATGAACTAACAAAAAACATGTGTAGGAATAGCCCTTCTTCATCATTAGAAAAGCTACTGAGATATGATCCCATCTCCCAACACCGCCATTCAATGGTCCCAAATAAGTGTTCCCTGCTAAACCATGGTTTCTTGGATGGTTTAATACTAGGGGGAAGGGATTAGTGTAATCACAATTTGAATATGTTTGTTAGTCAAAAATATATATGTTTGTTTAGCAAAAAAGGGGACACATGGTTTATGGTGTCAGATATATTCTCTTTGCCATGACTATTTGAAATGGTTATCCTGATTGACCCAGAAATTTGTGGGAGATTGTAGAATTTAATGCAACCCTCCACATGACATGTTCCAACACTTATTGTCTCACCCTGTCGGCCTGGTAAAACCCCCCCTTAACATTTTTGTTACGGTCTGAATGCCCTCCAAACCCACACATCATTTAGTTTTTCCAAAACCTCATTCCATTTTTCGGTCCCTAACTTCAAGGTGCCCCAGAGATAGATAAGGTGGTTTATAACTCCAATAACTAGGACGACTTAATTGGGTTCTAAACCAATTAACAACTGGGGGGGCACCACATTGTGGAATAACTCCGTTTGCACAAAAAAAAGGATGGGAACTGAATGGAGCTACAGTTGGTAATCATATCTGAGGATATATCCATAGTTGGTAACAAACTGCATGTTCGTTCTTGAATCAATGGGAATTCCAGGATCCTGAAATGGAGGTGCTGTACCATATTGTTGGCCATATTTTTTGGGGGATATCCCCTTACATAGCCCTGAAAAATAGGCCTTATATATGGCAGGTAACCAGGTACCTCCAATCAATCGGATCCTGAAATGGCCATTGATCATTCCCCATGAAATTAGAGATTCCCACCATGTTTGGACATGTTTGGTATATAAAACTATATAAAAGATCCTGAAATTCCCATTGATTGAAAGCCTCCATTTTTCAGCACTCGCCTGGGCCTGATGATTTTTTCCCAGGTCCTCTGGCAGAGCTGAGCTTCGAAAAACGGAGGAGCAGAGGGTGCACCTTGCGGCTTTGGTGCCACAGATATGCATGTTTAATGGGATGTTTTAAGGGATCTTAATGGATGTTAATGGATGTTAATGGGATTGTTAATGGATCTTAATGAAATTTAATGGGATTTTTAATGGATCTTATGGATTTGTTGGGGAACTTATATGGGATTATCAATGAATTTTGATGGAATTTAAAGGGGATTTCATGATTGTGTAATGGGAATCATTGATGCTCATACCAACCATGTATCGTATATTTATGTACATGGGGTGTTCTCAACGGGAATTTCAGGATCCGATTGATTGGAGGTACCTACCTTATAGAAGGCCTATTGTTCAGGCCTATGTAAGGGAATATACCCCGCAAAATATGGACTTATATGATACAGTACCTCCATTTTAGGATCCTGGAATGACCATTGATGTTCATGGAGCATCTGGGACAGGACATAAGTTTGTCTGAAAATAAGGTACTCCAAAGTCACATTGCTGATGGATTTGTTGTTCATAGCGTGGTTTTGCAGATATTCCCGATTTTCAGGCAAACCGTGTCACACCCATTTATGAAAATGTGAATGTGCTTGTTCTTTAGAAACAAGTCCAAGTTGTAAGACCTGCAAGACCTGTTAATACACAATGATCTCAAGGAATACTGTAGGGGATTGAAGGCACTGACCAGCCCATTGAGCAACTGGTTTATAACCCTTTCATAAGCCTTACAGCACCCTTATATAACCAATATCCAACCCATGCATGCATATATATATATACATATATATATACATACATATATATATATATACGGGGTTAAATTATAACCACCTCACTGCAACCTCGCGGAAATGATGATTAGTAAGGGAAATCATCAAAAGACTGGGAGCCTTACTTCAGGTGAGTGTCTTTTTTACACTTTACCACATATATAGTTTTTTTTTCAGAAGAAATATTATCTACAGAACTATTGTTCCAATAATTGTCACCAACTATTGAATGGATCCTCAGATATTATTACCAACTATGGATAGATCCATTCAATCCCCAACCCAATGTTTTTTTGTATATAAAAGGATATATTCCACAATGTGGTGCCTCCCAGTTTTGCTCGTTGGTTTACAACACCATTATCTAGTGCGATATATCTACCATAAGTCCTATAGTTTAGCTATATACAAAGTTAGCTATCAAACAGGGGCACCACCATTATACACCCATTATATCCTATTACATCATCATTTTTGTTGGCTAAATCACCATTTTAGTAGTTTGTTTCATACATATACATATAATTAATATATATATATAAATGTATGTCTTAGATATGTGGTTATGGGTCAACAGCCTGGCTTAGATATGGGCTACCCTAAAATAAAATACGCTGGGATAAAGATATGGATCTTTCTTCCTGCCGCGTTTTTTCTCCAGAGTTCTCCGGCAGGAGCCCGAGCCTCGGAGGCGACCATGGCGTGCCTTTTTTTTAATGTACTCTTTGGTGAGACCCTCTGGTGAATGATGGTTAATGATGGTTAATCATGGTTATTTCCGTAGGGATAATAATAATTAACCAATGGGTACAGGATGGGGCCCCACTAGTGATGTGAACGTTGGTTTATAACTCCAATTTCATTATGGTTTTTGTTGGATATATATCTATAATTACTGGGGTTTATAAACCAATTAACAATAATAACAATGATAATCCCCATGAACTAGTTCGTGAAATATCTACCAAAAACCATAGAAATCAACCACTTACAATGGTGAGACCCTCTGGTTAATGATGGTTAATAATGGTTAATCATGTTAGTATAGATGGTAATTTGTTACATAGCTATTGAAGCCATGGCCCAGTCAAAATAGTGGATTTACCCAGCTATAAAATGGTGATTTTCCATAGTTATGTAACAGTTTACCATAGGGAATATGTATTACGCCAGTAATATGATAGACTTTATGTAGCGTTCATATGTATACACTAAGTTATATGTATTGTAGTGTAGAGATATGATATATATATATATAGTGTTCACAGTCTACTTCTCCACTTCTAGATTTCAACTTCTAGATGATGTTCCGAAAAACAACTTCTGGGCGAGTCGGATCTGCATCATTAGAGATTGGATTTTCTCCGTCGGTTTATCTTTTTGATGTCCTGTTCTTTAAACATGACCTTACTTGATCCATGTTTCTGAAGATCTGAAATCGTTAGGGAATATTGTTTGAAGCACATTCTAGGTCTGGGTCGAACAGTTCTAGCTTCAATGGGTGTTGGAACATATGATAAGTTGTCCGGAGATCTTGAAATGAACTGGTTGGTGGTTTGGAACATTTGTTATTTTTCCATATATTGGGAATAATCATCCCAACTGACGAACTCATATTTTTCAGAGAGGTAGGTATACCACCAACCAGTGAAAGTTGCCTAAAATGGGGGTACCCAAAAACCCTGTGTTTCAATACTAAAAGGCTCATCCATTGGATATACCGAAGATTTTGGTGTCGGGGCAATGTTCCAGCTTGTAGGACCGTTATTCAAACTTGACCATGACGTAGATGAAACAACCTAGATGAATTGGACATACTCCAGAAACGTGGGTGAAATATAGATAAACAAAATGGCTCACATTCCTCATTCGTCAATAATTAAAAGTTTGTTTTTGATAATAAGTTATAGCTTTATAGGGATGCAAACCCTCTGGGGTATGTGAACACAATCTACTTCTAGAACAAAGATAGCTATGGATATTTGACATCTAGAGAGTTTGTTCACTGATCCTTATGAGACTCCTCAGATAGCTATGGCTATAACATGCCTACAATTTTCAATTTCACATATTTAAACACATAAAGCTTTCAATCATTATAAGATTCCTCGGATGGCTCCCTATCGTCCTCCATCTCCCTCAAAGGTCAGGTTCAAGCTCCGCACTGGAATGACCTCTGAATTTAGCGCGGTACATTTGCACTGGTTTGAAAACTGGGTCAACCGGCCGGTTAGATACGAACGTTCGTACCAACTAATCTTTTGCTATCAATGGTAAAATGTACATTCACATTCACCAGCTAAGCATTAGTGTTTTTTTTGCCAGCTATCAAAGATTCACCATGATAAGCCTCAAGGTGACTGGAATACATGTGAAATACTGGGTAAAAAACAAACAACCGATGAAATACTTGGCTGGAGGATCCTGACTTCATTTGGATTATCCCATGGCAAACCATTTGGTTGACAAGAAATTCATGTTCAATACCTATATGTTTAATACCCATGTCTTGATGTACTATGGTTTGTCACAAACATATTCTGAACATATCTTGATATATATAACTACCCTCTGGTAAACTAACATAGCTATTGAAAATGGCCATTTATAGTGGATTTTCCCATGAAAAAAATGGTGATTTTCCATAGCTATGTTAAATTACCAGAGGGTATCTTAATTCTGTCAACCTTGGTTTAGGACTGACTCCAAGTATCTTAAGAGCCGTTATCGGGGGTAAAAAAAAGTTAGATGGGCAGGAATATGTGGGATATACGGTAGCCGCGTGATGAAGTTAGCAGTTTCGAGTTCACCCCGGTGAACAATGTGGGATTCACCCGATGCCATGTTTACCATCCCCAAGTCATCACAATTTTGATGGGAGGTATTCCAACCAAGCCCAAATGGTAGCCTTGGTACGGCTTTTCCACATTGTAAGTAGATAGCCCAGTTCTTTCTTGGGTGAACCAAGCCACAAACACGATTCCTGGTGTGAACCACCCATGGCTTGAGATCACCACGTATTACCACTCACCCTCCAGGAAACGTTTATATACAAGGTTTGGCCCCTAAGATACGCAGCTAATTTGACTTTCAACTTGGTAAATGTTTGGGTTTGTGGGTGATATAAGAATAGAATCTGGTTGGTGGTTAGGAACATTTTTTATTTTCCATAATATATGGGATAATCCTTCCCATTGACGAACTCATATTTTTCAAGATGGTTAAAACCACCAACCAGTAATTCATTTTTTTCTAGTTCTGTCGTTTTGGATTACTATCTGTGGGTTTCCTAAAATGAGGACCCCAAAATCATCCAGTTGATCGTTAAAACCACCGACCAGGAATTCATGGGTTTAGAAACCAACAAACAGAACGTTTTTTAAGGGGCTTCTGTGGAAAATCCATCATTTGTAGATCCTTTCCTCTGTGGAAAACCTCTCGATTTCCAAGGCGCGCCATAGCGTTTTGGATCCTTTCCCAGGGAAAATCATCCATTTCCATCGTTTTCCATAGCTTTTTTCGATTATTCCCCGGGGAAAACACCATCGATTTCCCGCTTTTTTTCCGAGCACCTCCTGCAGGTCGTCACTAGATCGGTCTCCTTTGCAGAGGTGGGGAGATATTCATGAGATGTTCCTGTTCATCGGAATATCATGGATATAAATGTATATTAGTATATGGGTTGCGCGCAAAAAGGGCGGTTAGGGTTTTAGTCTTCAGGAGGTCGAAATTGTTTTTTTTTTGTTTTTTTAGTCTATCGTACAAGGCGGGCCCCAGCCTGAATGACGTTATTCACCAGTTTAGTACAAGTTTAGTACTACTAGTACAACTAGTACAAATAGTACTACTAGTACTACACTTACTACTCGTACTACTCGTACTACTTTTACTACTAGTACTACTCGTACTACTCGTACTACTTTTACTACTAGTACTGCTAGTACTACTAGTACTACTACTTTTACTAATACTACTAGTACTAC
>Ga0126342_10020170_pt1 | contig 11234 bp, 4 predicted proteins | sample Cyp1metagenome_FD_92528 | JGI IMG/M metagenome (GOLD analysis project Ga0126342, IMG submission 92528) | Coral microbial communities from Lord Howe Island, Old Settlement Bay, Australia - Cyphastrea 1 metagenome | ecosystem: Host-associated > Invertebrates > Cnidaria > Coral ...
CTCTATCTCTCTACCTATCTATCCATCCATCCATCCATCCATCTATCTATCTCTCTCCCTCTCTCTGCAGGACCCCCCAAATAGGGGGGGTCGGCGGCACCCGGGCGCTAGCCCATTCTATTATTTATGGTGATTTTTTGATGTCGTTTCTAGACAATGGGGGGTTAATTAATCAAGCAACATAAAACATACAATGTGAGGCCCCCAAGATAGCTAACTTGCTTTATAACTCCAATAACTATGGTACTTATAACTATAGTTACTGGGGCTTATAAACCAACAAACATAACTGGGGGGCCCCACATTGTATCAATATTACATGATTGTTTACTCGGAAGGTTTTGGGCGATGCTACAAAATGACAAACATATGTGGATTCAAGCCACCGGAAACCAAAAAAACACATTCACACGAAATGGGATGTTCCATTGACAAAAATGGAGGTTTAAAATGGCAGTACCATCAAATAATCCATTTTAGTAGGACTTTTCCATTAGAAAACCGTCCAGCTGTTGGGGTACCTCCATTTTAGGACACCTCCAAATGTAGTTGCAAAAAGGATGTTTTCTTCACAGAGACTTGTTTTTATTTCAACTGATAACTACGCTCAGCTGACAAAAACAACAAAAACAACAGCGCGGAGATTGAACAACGAGCATTGGTAAAAGGGAACATATGGGGGGCCCGTAAATGGGGAAACCTCAAGTCTAGGTTTCAATACTAAAATTAACCAATTTGGATGATACCATGGGGTACCTCCAATTTAGGACACCTCCATATATAGGACACTACGTTCCTAAAAAAGTAAACCTCGTTTTTTCAGTAATGGACCCTTGATTCCTTGATACACCACTCGGATTCACATATTTCCCACCCATTGAAGTCAACAGAACTCCGCGATTGCATCTTGGCATTCAGAAAATGTGTCAGGACATGGCCCAAGAAATTACCCTCTGCTAAACTAACATAGCGAACTGGAAAATCACTATTTGAATAGGTAAATCACCTATAAATTATAAATGGTCCATTTTCAATAGTTTTTTGTATGTTTACCAACCCGGGTATAACAAATTGAGGTTTCCTAAAATGGTGTTATCCCAAATCATCCAAGTCATGAATGACCATAGTATTGAAACCCATCCATTGTGACTTTGGGATCCCATTTTTTAGACACCACCCAAAAAAATTGCTGGTTGGTGGTTTCAACCTAAAAAATATGAGTTCGTCAGATTGGATCATCATCCAGTTCCAAAATAGGGGAAAATAATCCATTCATGTTCCAAACCAGCAACCAGAATCACCATTAATCACCATTAACCACCATTAATCACCATTGGGATCCCATGGCTTTTCCTAGGGTTTCTCCATGAAATAAACCATCCATCTTGGGATCTCCCCCAGGGTCTCGTCTCCAGGTCAGGGGAGTCGGGATGGGATGACGATGTATAGCGTTCAGGTGATGGGTGCACTCATCACTCCAATAATAGCTATGGTTTATAGTTGATATCTATCTATCTATCTACCTACCTATCTATCTATCTACCTATCTATCTATCTACCTATCTATCTATCTATCTACCTATCTATCTATCTACCTACCTATCTATCTATCTACCTATCTATCTATCTATCTACCTACCTATCTATCTATCTATCTATCTACCTACCTAGCTAGCTAGCTAGCTATCTATCTATCTACCTATCTATCTATCTATCTATCCATCCATCTATCTATCTATCTATCCGTCTATCTGTATATATATATATATTACTAAATTGGTTAATAACTCCAATTTCACTGTGGTTTATTCAGTGGTCATTTCAGGAACCGATTGATTGGAGGTACCTACCATATATAAGGCCTATTTTTCAGGCCTATGTAAGAGGATATCCCCACAAGATATGGCCTTATATGGTACAGTACCTCCATTTTAGGATCCTGAAATTCCCGTTGATTTATGGTACGCAAATAACGAACTAGTTACTGGGGCGAACCTAAACCAACAAACATAACGTGGCCGGGGCCCCAAATTGTACAGGATGGTGCCCCCCAGTTATGTTTGTTGGTTAAGATTCATGCCATGAAAGCCAGTTCGTTATATCTACCCTAGTCAAGCCACTTATAAGACAACTGAACGCGAGCTCGACTGGGGGCCCCATCCTGCATGGAAGCCATGGCCCATTGAGTTTCAGGATTTATGATGATTTCCCCATAGAAAAATTGATGAGCTTCCAACCTCCTTAGTTCATGGATAGGTGATGTTCACTACGAATCCGTTGCCTGCTTGCAACGACCAGTGAATGCTTAAGAATCTCCTCCTTCCACCACAAAACAAGAGATTCCCTGACATTTATTGAAGAAACATATCTGATGTACAAAATGGACCACCCCAGGTATGAATTGGAGAAAAAAATACAATTCGCTATAGGGTACAGTTATATCCAACAAAAAACCTAGATATATAACAAAAATATACGAAAATCAGAACAAACTTAGCAATCTGTGGGGCACCACTTTGTATATAGTGGAGGAATTTATCAAATATGCCTCATGGCAATGGAACATGCCTCATTTATGGGTGGTTTTGCCGACTTGCACACCTCCATTTGGATGTAGGAATTTCACAACCACGTAAAAATTCATGAGATATATACAATGTGGACACCCCAGTTATAAAATTGGTTTATAAACCCTTTCATGATAGGTATGTCTACCAATGTCTACCATGGTTACCCCCCAAGTTACAAACAAACTTTTGAGCTGACGAAGTTCGTCTGACGAAGTGGGGCCCACACTACATCAACCTCCAGAAAAATAGAGTAAACTCCGACTGAACAATGCAAAGTTATTTCTCTTTTTGGGGCGGGCGGACTAGTATACTTCCGGACACAGCAGCGATTGCCCAGTACCAGTTATAAGTCAGTAAATCATTCCATTTATGGGATGATAACCACATGTATTAAGCATAGAAGTAATTTGTTTTAGGGTCTAGAGTCTGAATGACAAGGATTTGGGTAAATTACTGTATTTCACTAAAATCTGAAATGCATCCCTTACAATTATATTATTATATTTCACTATATTACTATATTTTGGGATAACTATCCCTTACAATTCCCATCATCAACGTCGTGAGGTCGTGATGAATTCTTTGCCCTTTCGCTCCTCCAACAGGATTGATGCATTCGGCACCTGCAAACTGAATGAAATATAGATGTGGGACTTTTTATTAAACAGGCCTATTTTTCAGGCCTATGTAAGGGAATATCCCCATGAAATATGGCCTGAAAAATGGTACTAACGTACCTCCATTTTTGGATCCTGAGTCATTCCCATTGATTAAACAATGAAAACATCATTTTTGAGTGGGTAAATCAACAGACTTCCGATGGCCATTTTCAATAGCTAGATGGATTTTTTTTTTCATGGCGGTGAATCCACTATAGTTGGGGATATATTTGGGTTTCCTAAAATGGGGCTACCCCAAAATGGATGGTTGATAATGGAAAATCTTATTAAAGTGGTAATGTGGGGGATACCTCCATGTTTGGAAACCTGCATCTTTTTTGGGAAACCCAATCATAGACTCACTATTGGGAGATGGTTTATGCCATCCATAAATTGTCATTTTGGGAATTTTTGACTAGTGAAATTTACCACATCGGTGAGATAATGAAATCGAATGGATAATGACTTATACAATGTGAGGCCCCCGGCCACGCTAGCTAAATTGAGGTTCACATAACTCCAATTTCACTATGGTCTATGTCTATGTATGTTTAGTTGGTTTATAATTCCACAGTCACTATGGTTTATGGTACTTGTAACGACCTAGTTACTGGGGCGAATCTAAACCAACAAACATATTGTGGCCGGGGGCCCCACATTATATAGTGAGATCCAAGTTCAGGATCTTAGCATTGAGTCGGAAAGAAAATCACATGTAATGAGGATATGATGGGACAAACTAGCCGCTTATTGATATTACAGTGTGGTTGGTAAATAACCTAAAACATGGGCGGATGTTTTTCGTGGATTTTGTCCAAGTTTTTTGATTCCATGGGAATTCGTTACTTGCAAAAATAACGATTGCAATGGTTGAATGGGAACGTGGGATCTGACCAAAAAATAAGGGAAAGTAGTGCGGAAAAAAACATGGTACACAACGGGACTGCACAACAATGGGGTATAAGTATACCGATTCATAAATTGCAATCTAAAAAGGTAATATCCAGATTGACCAAACAGTAACTTTCAGGTGCCTTAATTTCAGACAAACTTATATGGTAAACACATGGGTCTTCAACAACAACTTGAAGTGAAGGATTTGAGCAACAAAAATGGAGGCATGCATAAAACCAAAAGATGTTCAGCCTTGAATCATGTAAATTAAATGTTGGGATATGAACCACGCAAGAAAGGCCCCTGTAAGTTGGCAAGTTGGTATGTAAAGCGGCCAGTTAGGTTTTATGATGCGTACAATGACTTGGTGGTAGGCAGAATAGGACTGGGGGACCATTCAGGCAAACCCTCAAAAATAGTTTGTGAAACACCTTTGGGTTTGTGTTTCTGAATGCTCAGCTTCAAGATTTTTCCAGTGCTGTGAAGGCAAGCGCTTGCAACCATTGAAGCAATGCGCTAGTTTCAACGTTCGGAACTTCAGTCCTGAGCCATTGGGAACATAGGCGGCACAAAATGCGTTGGCGGGCTTAACAGCTTGTTTTCCATTTTAACATGTCCAAACTTTTATTTGAATTTTACAGCATGGGGAACAGGAAACGCATAAACTAAAAAACAAATGGGGCTCAATTGGCGCCCGTCCCAGAATCGCGCCAGGTCACACCATCGAGCCAAGAATGTGGCCTTGGCGCGTTGGCAAATCCAGACTGGACTAAACCAAATTTGAGAACTGACCTCTGCCAATGACTTGTATAAGCCTTCTGTCATCGCAAAGGGCCATGCCTCCGACCACCGCCCAAAACTGAGCAGCTGCATTGCGGGTTCGGACCATGCCACTTCACGCCACAATGGAAACAGCCGTGCGCGGCTAGTTGCCCCCTTGCGAGCAGCAGGGTGCCTTGCTGCGCGAGATGTGAAGGGTGTGGGAAACAATCGAACCAAGTTCCTGCTACACAAGCCTTTCAAGAGAAGTTTGCTGCAAATGTACCGGCTGACGAGCAGTTGAATACAGTGGAGACGTGGCACGACGCATGTGCGCATCGTTTCTTGCTTGATAAACACAGTCTCCTTTCTATGTTGGCATGGAAAAAAGGCAGTTTAATGCTAAGACAGAACGGGCATTTGGATTTGCCAAAAGAAGGTTTGAGAAATTTAACGGTTTATTAACACCATTTCTGGAGACTACCACTTGGGGAAGGTAGAAGTTTGAGGTATAATCGGAGTTTTAACCATAGTTACAAGGGCCCGGCCCATATTCCAAACTCATGGAGGTGAAGCCCACCATGGTTATGACATGTTATAACAATAAATGAGAATAAACAATTACCCCCAAGTGCACCAAGTACACGTTCCATACGTTCCATATGTACGAAGCCCAAGGGATTATCTTCATGGCCAATCCGTGGCCGAGAAGCCATTCATCCAACTGGGTATTCCATTAATATCCATTCATCATACTTAAGATGCCTAGTGGCCTAGTAGATATGGAATATCCATGAATATCCCCACTTAGATTCACGATGCTTCTTACAGACAGAAACTGGTGTCCCACGCAAGTGGTACAGCTGGCACATGGTTGACCAATCTGGGAAAGGTCACCCAGCGAGCGACTTATTGCTAACTAGTTGCAGTACATGCTTTAAATTCTTAAATTCCATTGAAGGGAAAATGTCTGAACCGGAAATCATGGTTTTGTTTACCCTCAAATATAAAAGTTTCTGAAAAAAACACGTTTTTCAATTCCAGGGTTTTACTTTGTTGGCCGGATCTGCATAGTATCTGATTGTGTAGGGCTTGAATTCGCCAGCTATACCTCTAAAAAAGTGCCATGGTCGAATTACATGTGGGATAAAGGTAGTATGTCAACCGTCTCATAGTCGGAAGCCCGGATGAATTCCTATATAAACCTTATATGAAAATGGCGTGTCAGCATCCCCCAATGGCGAAGCATCGAATCGACTCCAACCATGGCACAGGTACCACCTGATCTTCGGGAATTAAATTTTGGTTTTAAATCTTTAGTGTATGTGCGCGGTGAATCAAGCATCCAGAACTGAATGGGAATTAAATCTGGGCTTTATTCCTGCTGTATTTGGTGTGCAAATTACTGAAGCAGCAACTATTCATATGGCCCATATGATGCTATTTGTTTCATAGAAAATTGTCATTGAATCAATGCAAACAAACTCGTGGATTTTGAAGTTAACGTGGATACAACTTCAGCTGCAAGGTGTAAATCTAGCTTTTCTTCTGGGAGATTTGGATCAATATCCCAAGAGTTTCCGGCTTCTCAAAGAATTACCCTCTGGCTATTTACAGTAACATAGCCATGGAAAATGGCCCATTTATAGATGACTTTCCCAGCGAACTAAACCTCCATTTATTTTGGGGATTTTCCATGGCTATGTTAGTCATAACCAGATGGTAAATTTTGATTTAATTCCTCTCCAGACCCTGGTGCCTTCCAAGGGCTTTTCAAAGACCCGCTAAGAAGCGTCTACGGCGTCAAAATGTTTCTCTATTCTGAAAGTCTGAAAGTGATGACGTTTGCCCGAGTTAACAGGCGGACCTTCAAAAGAAACATCAATCGACCAAAAATGGTTCAGCATGCACCGCAAGCCCCCAGACCCCCTGTATCAATGTTGCTATCCAGTGCTTCCCAATGATCGGAGCAAGAATGGCTGCTTATTTTGAAGGCTCCACCAAGCACTGCTTTCACACATTGAACTTGGGGGGCCTGAGCTAATTACCTCCAGTTCAAACCGCAGTCCTGTCACTTTCATGATCTCTGATGCATAGAATAAAAACTAGGTTCAATAGATGGAAAAAGATGGAAAAAGGGTCTATATGACCATGTATGATACCAAGAATTAAACCAGAAAATCATTCTTTGTAACTCTTGTTTTAACTCGTTTTCATGAAACATATCATGGTTTTTCAAACTTTCAAAGCCGAGTTCTCAACGCCCGTTTTTGGATGCCTGGGTGTCCTGGGTTATTCAACGCAACAGCTCCAGTGTTGCGACATCAGGGCCTCTAAAAACTTTATCCGTACTTGGTGGTTCATCCTACTTAGTAAGTGGGTTATAACCGTAGTTATAAGTGGACTAAGACTAAGCCTACTTATCCCATTTATCACCAGGGTTATAACCTACTTACTAAGTGAGATGGACCACCAAGTATCTCTAGTAAAAAATCGTCATGTTGCAGAATAAATGTTTGAAGGAATAATGTTTTGTAATCATGCCCATTGATAATCAAGGGGCCTATTTCAAGTCAAACCCATTTTGATATCATCATTGCAAAGACGTATGTTGCAAGGTAATCCCTTTTGACATGCATTTGATGGAATCTTCTTGAGATCAAAATGGCTTTGACTTGAAATAGGCTACTCCCGAATCCATGGAAATGTGAATCCTCATGTTCGACATGAAATGGCCATAATTGCGGGAATGATTCGCGAATTCTGGATGGTGCATATGGCTTCCCAGTCCACTGGTGATAGTAATTCTTGAGGGAACATTGTCTTACTGGTGCGTTTTACGTAGGGTTGCTGGATGGGTTGCTGGGGGTTGCTGGGGTTATTCTTACATATTCTTACTATACAGCGATGAAATGGATCATGCCCGAAAATTCCCTACGTTTAGAAACGCACAACAAGTAAGTTAACCGGAGGTCAACTAACGGAAACACCCCAGCGAGGTGAATCTCGATCACGACACTTCACCACGTTTTCAAGGGCGGATCTTGACCATGGTACATTTAGGGCTATCAATTTGACACAGCATTGATACCAGGAGGTTTTATGATGGTTAAATGGTGGTTGAATGGTATGGGGGTACAATAGGATAATATAATCTATCATATGCTTGGGAACAAGGGTTGGTTCTCGTTACCCACTCGTAAACTAACATAACTATGGAAAATCACCATTTTTTAATGGGAAAACTCACTATAAATGGCCATGTTCAATAGCTATGTAACAAATTACCAGAGGGTACCCACCATCACTTTATGGTCAGCCATTCACCTCCCACCACCCACGCCACGTACGCATGGGGTAAAAATCAACCTATTGGACTGGTATGATACCTGCAACTTGCTTGGTATATGGAGATTTCCTAAAAAGGGGACTCCCTAAATATACATTTTTTTAGGTGTCACCCTTGAGGAATTACTGCAGTTGAAGTTATAGCAAAAGATCAAAATAATCTGCCCATGCAGGGTTTCTCCAGCTTACCCTCTGTTAAATTACCATAGCTATGGAAAATCACCATTTCTAAAAAACTAAATCAACTATTTCTGTGGACATTTCCATTAGCTTCGTAACAAATTACCAGAGGGTAAATCACCATCAAATCACAATTTTGTTGGTTAAAGCCCATTAAACCACCATTAAGCCACCATTTTCCTATGGTTTTCCACCATCAAATCACCAGTAAAAAAACTAACACAGATGTGGGGTTTTAACCCCACGGATGTAGATCCTTCCCCACGACTTTCCCCGGTCTGATATGGAGGTTTTCTAAAAAAAAAAAGGCTACCCCCTTGATACCATTGCATTGGCGAACCATTGGTTTTCCCACTGATCATACGTGATTTTCCCATTGATAAAATGGGGTACCAAAAAACAGAAACCTCGATGATTTTGGGGCTTCTGAGGTGATTCTTCTTTGTTTAGTATTGGATGGACGGGAAGACCTCCACGAGATCAATTGTATCCCTGTCAAGTCATTGTATCCGCACACCCCAAACTACAATGTTGGTTGATGACTCCAATAACTATGGTTTCTGGTACTTATAACTATAGTCACTGGATTTCAGAGGAATAAGTAGGGATAAGTACAATGAGAGGCCCCCGACCACGATAGCGTTCAGTTGGGGTGAACTAATCACTCTAATTTCACTATGGCAAACATGGGACGCAAATAACGACCTAGTTACTGGGGCGAATCTAAACCAACAAACATAACATCTTATAACTGGGGGGGCCACATTGTATTAATCAACATTCCAACATATTCCAGCAAATAACATCAAGTCTACTGGTTGGTTAAGTGTGTTCTTGGGATTTCCCACTATGGATGATGATAATCCTAGCTCTCTTATCGGATAGTATAACTTCCGAACCAGCAAGCAACAGGTCTTCCACCCATCATTATAGTAGATGGGTCAATATTAGTCATTATGAACCACTGTGATCGTTATGAACCAAAAGGTAACCATGATTCCGGGGTTTAAATTTGGATTTGATTAAGGAACCTCAGAAAAAGTAAACTCAGCAAATGCAGGATTCGAATCCTATACACCAAGTTGATTGAGATAATCCATAGGATCCATGTATGGTATATATGCTAACATTTGGGGTATATTGATGGTAAATGTTACCATATACAGCATACATGGATCCTATGGGTAATGGTATAATTATGGGATAACTATGGGATGATAATCATGCCACGGATGATCAATAGATAATGGAATGACACATAGATAATGATTATTATATCATCTATAGATTATCATCCCATTTACCCTGGCAAATCAAGCTTTACGGCTATGGCTATGGATCAAGACCTATAGATACAATTTGCTACGGGATGAACATCCAGCTATACCAGCTATTTGGATGTTCACCAGAGGTGCAAGGTAACTTGACCCATCCCCATATAACTGACTCATCAAGACATTCTGATGCAGCCCAGTAGCTCCAACCAAATCTCGTCGGCTTCTCCAAGCTCCTGGACGATGTGATGTGGCAAAAATGTCTGAAAAACCTGTCTGACATGTTCCAGTAAAAAACCGTGAAAATGGGGTCAGTTAATTGAGACAGATATGGAAAATCCATAGTTGTACTTACTAAGGAACACATACTATAATTACTAAACATGTACTGTAACTGCCTCAAGAACGAGTGAGGAAGACCAAATAGGAACCAACATAGTTATGGGGTCGGGCCAAGGCCATAGCCACAGTTCACATCCAGCGGTTCACATTGATCAACCCATTTGAACTTTGTATGCTAAGCCCTTTGAACTGATCAAGGCTAACCGAAGTCTGCGCGAAGCCTACGCGGGCCGCAGAAGTAGCCTACGCTGGGGGGTAGTTCGCAAAGAGTGCCTACGCAAAGGCAACGCGAAGCCTACGCGAAGGCTACGCTGACTGCAAAGGTAGCCTACGCGGAGGACCCTGCTCTTAAGACAAAAAATGCGGCTCATTTGGACTTTTGATCACCAACATTCCCCAGCCAACTGCGAGGCATATCGCCAGTGGACATCATCAGCGTCGAGGAAACAGATGAGTTATAACAATGATCATCTTCCGATGCCAAAGTAAACTACTGCTTAGTCAATGGCCATTTCAGGATCCGATTGATTGGAGGTACCGATTCCATATATAAGGCCAATTTTTCAGGCCTATGTAAGGGAATATCCGCAGAAAATATGGCCCAAAATATGGTACAGTACCTCCATTTTAGGATCTTGAGTCATTCCCATTAAATTTGTCATCAGCCGGCGACCGGGTCAACTTTTTTAGGTGGTGCCCCAGCGTTAGCTAAGTTGGGGTTCACTGGCTCACATAACTCCAATGTCTCTTGGGTTTACCGTACATATATCAAACTAGTAGACTAGTTAATAACTATTGGGTTTATGGTAAATATATCTATATCTATATCTCTATATATAGTTACTATATGTTACTATCTTTTACATACCATCTTATAACCGTGGGGGCACCACCTTGAATGTCTTCACCAAATGTTCTCTTTTGTGAATCTTTCCATCTGCACGCTGTGAAGCTATCTCCTTTCATTGCAAGTCTTAGAAACCATGCAACAACAAAACAACCTGTTCTTAACAAGTAACTGGTTTTTCCCCACCTGCCAGGTGAGGGTTGTTAGATTTTATGTCAGTTGCCTCCTCGTCCTCCTTCTCCTCCTCCTTCTCCTCCTTCTCCTCCTCCTTCTCCTCCTCCTCCTCCTGCCGCCTCCTCCTGCCTCGTCCTCCTCTCCTCCTCCTCCTCTCGTTGTCCTCCTCGTCCTCCTGCTCAACTGC
>Ga0126342_10020171_pt1 | contig 11234 bp, 13 predicted proteins | sample Cyp1metagenome_FD_92528 | JGI IMG/M metagenome (GOLD analysis project Ga0126342, IMG submission 92528) | Coral microbial communities from Lord Howe Island, Old Settlement Bay, Australia - Cyphastrea 1 metagenome | ecosystem: Host-associated > Invertebrates > Cnidaria > Coral ...
ATATATATATATATATATATATATATATATATATATATATATATCTATATATATATATATATATATATGTATATATATATACATATATATATGTATATATATACATATATATACATACATACATACATACATACATGTATGTGTATATATATATATGTCCTATTAAAAAATAATAAATAAATAAATAAATATATATATTCATATGTACATACATGTCACATATCCACATCATATCATTCATATCGTACATACATACATAGCAGGCTATATATACACCAATCGTACCCATATGACATGGGTAGTTCATCCCAAGGTCCGCTGCAGAATCCCCGCACGGTGCAACACAGCTGTCCGAGGCGCTGAAGTTCTGTCATTGGCAGAGGGTAATAAACGAAGAACGAAAAGGTGTATAATTTGGTATAATAACCATCATATAGCCATCATATAACCATCATATAGCCATCATATAGCCATCATATAGCCATCATATTATAGCCATCATATAGCCATCATATAGCTCGACATATAGCCACAAAAAGATGGCTACATGACTCCATGATGGCGAAGCGAATGGGTAAAGCCGATGGTGATGATGTCCTCCGTGGTTTCTAGACTGGTGGGACATGGTTAGCTTACCGGTTGGGGTAAGCCCTGGGGTAGAAACATGGTTTTGGGATTTGTCTCAGGAGATTTACCTCCAATTTAAATTCGTATCGAACAAAGAGGAGGATGCTTTTCTAAACCATAGAATGGGGTTACACAATTAAGACAACACAACTATCTTAAGCGGGTCCTTCAAATGGCCAGGTGAGAGCAAATTCGTGGGCGGAAAGCGAGAAGGCAGATCGCTTGACTCAAAGCGGATCGCTTGAAGCAGAGCAGGGCCCCACAGATGTTGATTTCATGTGGCTATGTCACAAACTTGGCTGACTGCCTCAAAAACCGTCATGTGATCGTCTGGCTGTCACAAGGTTTCTAGTGACTGTGAAAGGACATGCACACATTGACTTCAGCCACTTTTTTCCACGTGGAGTCGCTACTTTTGGCGCACTGAGGAGCGCAGACACTGCTGCAAAGGGATCGTACGTGAAGGCGGAAGGAAAGGCCGGGGACTCGGGTTGGCCACCTTGGGCACCAGGCACCCTGGTCAGGATTCCACCATTTTTTCGGGTAACTGGATGATGCAAAAACCAGGTCTACTGGGTCAGCTATGAGGATCCGGAACAGCTCATTCGGTTGCCTGCTGGAGCCTCAGGAAAATGCGGCCAAACATGCGAATGAACCCTGAAAATTGGTCAGTTTTGCCGTTTGGCTCTGCAATTCTTGGATCACCTTCTAAGTTTTTTTAAAACCACGCTCGTAGTAACGGTATTCGAAGCCTGAGGACCCTGTACATCGATCCAGTTGATGATTTGCTCTGCTCAGGCAAGACATTCGTCAGAGAAATCTGCAAGGCGCGAGAAAGCTTTCCGCTGGCTGATGGGTTTGTCTCAAGGCTTGGGCGTCCAAAACCAAAGCAATTTGGATTTTGGGATTGATGCGGTGTGATTGCTGCTAGATCATATTAAACGCAAAGGGCAACTAGGAAATCATTGGAATGAGTGGGCCTTCAGCATTATTTCTTTCAAGCCCAGAACGACTCTTGCCACCAGCTAGCCTTTGACTAACCAACCTTGCCATGGGTGACGAGACAAAGAAGGGCCTGACCGTCTTGGTGTGTGGTGGAGGCAATGCAGCCCAAGTTGCAACTTCCATGTTTGCTTCACGATATGAGACCTACGCCATCTCCCTGTATGCGGACGAGGCTGCCAAGTGGAAGAAGCACATGATGGGGGGCCGCTGGCATGACAAGGTCGAGGGAATGGAACTGACATTGGATACTGGGAAGAAGCTGATCTCCACACCCACTGACATTTCCAACGATCCCAGCCTTTCAGGCAAAGCCGATGTGATCATCTTGGCGGTTCCATCTTTCGCCCATGGCCAGTACTTTGAAGCCTTCTACCCCTACATCAAGCCTGGCACCATTGTGGCCTGCATGCCGGCCAGGTCTGGTGGTGACATCCTCTTTGCTTCCAAGATGAAGGAGAAAGCCGACAGCATGGCCTTCGTGGGTTTCGAGACGTTGCCCTGGGCTTGCAGGTTCACTGAGTGGGGTAAGCGGGCCACCATCCTGGGCACCAAGGGTCAGATCCTGGCTGCCGTGACCCCGGAGTCGGAGAGTACTCGGGCCATTGCTACCCTGCAGGGCCTGTTGGGAGTCTATCCGGCCATTGAGAAGAGCCCCAACAATTTGGGCATTAGCTTGAGGAATCCTGGACAGGTGATCCACCCGGGGGTGATGTATGGCCGCTGGTGCGCGGAGAAATGGGATGGCAAGCCGCTGGCCGAGAAACCCTTGTTCTACCAGGGCGTGGATGACTTTACCGAGAAGGTGTTGCTGGGCATCTCTGATGAAGTCCAGGACGTGTGCAGGAAGGTGGGAACCCCACTATTTGGCTACGGGTATGTGGGCGAAAGGGCAATATAGTCACGGAACAGGAAACATGATGTAAAATAGGAGATTGGAAGCAGATTTGGGGAGACGAGGGACGCAGTTTTGGGAGTTAGGTGAGTTTCCGATCAAACAGATGGGACATATCATGTATACATATGTAAAAATTGTAAAAACATATGAATATACAATGTGTACCCCGGCACAGTGTGTACACATCATAAATGGCACAGTGTGGCCACAGGTGGAGGCGCTGATCCCCGGCTTCAACCTGAAGGATGCTTGCACCTTGCACCGGTGGTACCTGGACAGCTACAAGGGGCAGATGGCTGATGATTCCACCCTGAAGCTGTCCATGAACACCAACAGCGCCTACATTGGCCTTACTCATCCCATGAACCCGGTGGATGGAGGTGGGGGATCCTCTTGGTAACAAGAACAGCTGATGAGTTGATGCGACATCTTCTGGTGATTTCTGGTGACACCAATTTTGGCATCCAATTTTGTGGATCAAATCTGATGAAAGATGACAGCACATCGACGTAAGTTCAGACCAAGAAAACATGACAACTTGGATAACTTGGATAACTTGGTGCTCATCCCATCCATCCCATCCATCCCATCCCTTCTCCCTTTCCCCAAGCTTTCCCCACCAGCGCTGGAGGCTTCATGCCCGACCTGAAGTATCGCTACCTGGCTGAGGACGTGCCCACCGGTTTGTGCTTCACACGCGGACTGGCGGAGTTGTTGGAGGTTCCCACGCCGACCATCGACAAGGCCCAGGAACTGGTGGATTTTCAAGGCATTTCCTGGAAAATGAAGAAGAACACACAATCAGTATGATGATTTAAGGACCTTTCTATATAGTAGAAGAAGAAGAAGAAGAAGAAGAAGAAGGAGAAGGAGAAGGAGAAGGAGAAGGAGAAGGAGAAGGAGGAGAGACTCTTGGAGTTCATGTAGTGAATGTAGTGCTTTTGTGTCAGGTCCTGTTTTTTGTGGGGTGTACCTGGGTAGACCTGGAAAGATACGATTGTGTCAGTCTCAGTTTCTTTGGTTCGCACACATTTTATCAGTTGGATCCCGTTGGAGGTGATCACTTTCGCACAAGAGTCCTTGGGCAAGAGCTTCTTGGTGGATGGCAAAATGGCCGGCCCAAACCTGGGAGAAACCCGAGCCCCTCAAGCTGTTGGAATCAACTCTAAGGAGGATTTCTTCAAGATGGCCAAGATTGCTTGAGACCAACCACCATGAAATTGAGAAACTACCGACTTCGGGCAGCCTTCCAAAGCTCCTGCAGTTTCCCTTGTGATTTTGAACTGCATGAAAAATGCATTCTGCACTCAAGGCTTTCCTGGCAGCCTTGTGAGTGCGGCCTTGATTGAATATCTTGTCAAGACCATTTGCTCCGGAGAGGCATCGGATCAATCCGATTTCGACTTTCCCTGAGCGAAGAACTTGGCGCAACTCCGATCTCCTTCGTCCGAAAGGGCACGTGGAGTGAAAAAGAGGGCTGCGTCTCCTGCACACGCTGACCTGGTCATCTTGGGATTGGAAGCGACCATGAGCGTTCAAACGGGCATATGCAATCTATCTATCTACCTACCTATCTATCAATCTATCTATCCATCCATCTATCTATCCATCTATCTATCTACCTACCTACCTATCCATCTATCTATCTACCTACCTATCTATCCATCCATCCATCCATCTGTCTATCTACCTACCTATCTATCTACCTACCTATCTATCTATCTATCCATCTATCTATCCATCCATCCATCTATCCATCCATCCATCCATCTATCTATCTATCTACAGTATCTATCTCTCTATCTCTCTATCTCTCTCTCTCTATCTCTCTATCTATCTCTCCATCTATCTCTCTATCTATCTCTCTATCTATCTCTCTATCTATCTCTCTATCTATCTCTCTATCTATCTCTCTATCTATCTCTCTATCTCTCTCTCTCTATCTCTCTCTATCTCTCTCTCTCTATCTATCTATCTACCTACCTACCGTTACCTATCTATCTATCTATCTATCTCTCTATCTCTATCCCTCTATCCCTCTATCTCTCTATCTCTCTATCTCTCTATCTCTCTATCTCTCTATCTCTCTATCTCTCTATCTCTCTATCTCTCTATCTTATCTTATCCTATCTTATCCTATCTTGTCCTATCTTATCCTATCTTATCCTATCTTGTCCTATCTTATCCTATCTTATCCTATCTTATCCTATCTTATCCTATCTTATCCTATCTTATCCTATCTTATCCTATCTTATCCTATCTTATCCTATCTATCTATCTATCTTATCTTATCTTACCTTATCTTACCTTATCTTATCTTATATTATCTTATCTTATCCTATCTATCTATCTAATCTAATCTTATCCTATCTTATCTTATCTTATCCTATCCTATCCTATCTATCTATCTATCTACAAAGATACTGAACACACACACACACATACAAGCACACCCAACACCATGCACACTCCAACCCTTCAAGAGTTTCGTGTTGGCGCAGGCTCTCTGCTTCCGAGGTTGGGGGCCGGCCCGGCCGGATCGGAGCTCCTTTTCATACCTTTGAACGTAGGGTACAACATTTCTTGGGACAGTGGAAGTAATCAAACTTGGTAGTGGGAAATCAGGGAAAATCCACCCATGTGTAGGTCAGTTATCACAATTCTTTAACTCATGGTGAAACTTGGGTGATTTTCCCATTGCCAGGTAGGTGTACTGCAGGGTAAATTCTAGCCACCAGGCTCGACCGGATGCAGAGCCAAGCAGGAGATTGCGACTTGTCCAAGCAGGTGATGTGTTTTAATGTCATCCCTGTCGGACCATGTGTGAAGTACAGTGATATCATCAACCATGGGAACAATACTGTGTGTAAATAGGTGTATCTCGCACTGGGGAGACTCCAAAAAAGGATGGTGATTTATGCGGAAATAGACCACAGATGGGTGGATCTTGGGGGTTCAAACCATCTTGAAAGCGTCGTGGTTCGACTCTTCCTCCTCTGGACACTAGGGATTCTTTGCACAGCATTATATTTACTTCCCAAACCCTCCACACGTGCGAGTTCTAAGGAGTGGGCACGAGAAATTTCTGCAGCCGCCTTGGATACTGAGACACTGGCAGACTGAAGCTGAAGCGGCCATAAAGCGCACAGCTGCAAGACATTGCAAAATAGCTACAGCAACACGATGCAAAGCTTGTGCAGTGCATAGTAGCTTTGGCGCAGGCCTGGCACGCCGGAGGACCACTTGTCCCTGTCTCAGACCTTGACAAGAGTGAATGTTTGAACGGCCTAGCATCCAAGCTTTGTCCAAACATGGGGTATACTGTTTAATCATCATATTCTCATTCAATGGCAATTTTTGGTGGATGCCCTATTTTCTAAGAAAGGTCAACCCTCTGGGAATTGAAGATACTGAACACCACCATTCTCAATGTGAAATCGTCGCAGAAAATGGGAAAATGGGCCATGGCTTACATCATTGGGCCACCAGGCCGCGTCCAATGCGTCCGGCTAGTCTGGATCCACACCGACCTTGCACGGCCTACTTTGCAGCAGGTGGGGAACGCTTTTCGACACAACCTGGAAGAAATGGAAATGGGTCAGAAATATTGAACCATGAAAATGCGAGTTTAAACATCCAAATCATCCAAAATGGTGGTTCTAATATGTTTGATTAAGTATACATTCCAATATGGATTGGACAGAACTGAGATTGGGTCAAAACTATTTAACCCAACAATTATCACCATTTGTGGGTCCCTTGGTACATCACTTTTTGACCCGTGATCAACTAGTTACTGGCACATTTCAGTGGGGTTTATAAGCTCAAGCCATTGTATCTTTGATTCAGAAAGTGGGGCTGTAAAACCCAGTTATTGAGTCATTGAGAGGAATCAGCTGTTTAATCCCTTCTCCCTAATATCAAATATGTAGAGACCCTGGTTTAGTCGTGCCATCCTGCCTTTTTGTCGGGGTGGATATGTGTAGATGCTTTTGTGACCCTCCCCACTACTGTATCCAGTTTCTTTTTCCAGCTCCTCCGCCCCCTTCTTAATCCTGGAAGCAGGAGTTTGGAGTTTGACAGAACAGAAGAGTATTGGATCTATTCATGACTTGGGGTCCTTTAGTAGTCAGGCATATATATATATATATTATATATTTGGGTTGCCAGCAATGGACAAATTTGGAGCATCACAACAGCGTCCCTTCAAGCGGGTGTTGTGTTGGCATGGGTTAAGATGGAGGCACTGGTGGGCGGGCCCCGATCTACGTCCAGCCGGCCGGGTATCTCAGTTGAGTTCCAGGCTGGCCATTCTCAGCATGATATCAGTTTTGTGTACCCAGATTACCTCAAGATTTGGGTATGAGTCAGACTGGGGCGTACAGATGATGCGTTAAAATGATCGGACCAGGCAGTCCTTTCTTGTTGGTTGTGTGGACCGGTGTCAGTGAATGTCAAGGTGAAGGTTGTACTCCACACTGAAGTCAGATTGTCCGAAAACACCCCCAAATTTGATGGCTATCATCATTTTCCCAAATAAAATCCTAAATTGGGGTGAAATTCTCCATTTTCAGACCCATTTTTTCGCCATTTGCGTGCCATTTTCTTGGAGCCCACAAGGTCATGCCGATGAGTGCGAGAAGGACCCTGCCACCTCAGCACCAGAGGTGTCGCTGTTCCACCTGGGAGAGACTATGACTCCTATGACTATTCCTGGTCAAACTTTTGGGGGGGTGCCATGGACCCTTTTTCGCCAGTACTTCTGACCCATGTAGCTATATCTCCGACATGGGGTTCTACTACCTGGGCAGCAGCTTGCAGTGGCTTTGCCTTTCTGGCAACGCGTCTTCCAAGCCATGTGTCTTTCGATTCCTTGGGTGACCTCAAGTCAGCAACGTCTATATACCCGACCCGTGTTCATGGTCATGGTTCATCCTGGCTTCCTCAATCCTGCTTCATAGGGATGGCTACAACTTATCTTGCAATCCAGCAGGCCTATGGTCATGGGTGTGCATGGACTACCCAGACAGGCTGGAGATTTGTGTTTCCAGGTTTCTCACAGTCAATTGCTTCAAGAAGAACCAGAGAAGTATGGGCATAGGTCAAAATCAGGGGGACCCAAACAATTGAATGTTGGGTGCGAAATGGATATAATATATATTATATATAGAAATATATGGAGTAGTAGATGGACTTGTATATCAAGGTGCCATGAATAGGTTCAAAGTCGCACACCTTCGACAGGCCAGTTCAGGGCATTTTCCCCCAGCTACTCTGCGACACCAGCGCGTGACCTAGACCGGAGCGCTATGTGCACCTCAATGGGCCGCAGTTTCACCGATGAATAAACATGTGGTTGACTGATTTGGGGAAGGCCCCTCTAATGGCCATAGATTGATCAACCAGGGAAGTATTAATCCAGGGTTTGGATGATGCAGTTTTGGTGATTCTTGATGTGCCAGAGGTTCAGCACCGGGTCTCTCTCTTCGGTACAAAGTACACACAGACTTGTTCAGGCTGCGTTGCGGATGGTCACATGTTTTGGGAGACCCATGGTCTGGGTATCCCCCGATGGAGATCACCATTTGGCTCCTTTGTTCCAGAAAGTTGCAGCAGAATTTGCTGGACTTTGCAGGCGAACTCCTTGTCAGATTTACATGGACATTCAGGACATGTACAGACGCAGTTCGCAGGCGCGCCAGTGCAGCAAGAGTTTGCAGCTGCTCTGTGTTCTTTTTTTCGCGAGGAGCTGGGGTAATTGGCTATGGCTCCCCAAGCTACAAAGGTTTTGTGCGAAAAACGACAAGCTTTGTGGTCCCATAGATACTGCAATGATTGAGCCAAACCTAGCTGGTGCCATTGCCTAAGCAGGTCGCTTTCAACCTGTACAGCCTGCGCAGTTTTTGCCGTTTGAGTCCCAGTCAATTTTTCTGCGTTTTCTCGGGTGGAAAACTTGGTTATGTATTGACCACCCAAACTGTTGAAGACTAAGCATGACCAACAGTTTGGGAGCCGTGGTTGAGTCATGCCAATCTGGTTTCTTTGGGACCCCGAAGTTTGCATTGGGCATTTTCCGCTTGCTGAATCACCATTGGAGCAAACCAATGTGCGCGGAAGACTGCGGAAGGGCTCGCGGAAGGGCTCGCGGAAGGGCTCGCGGAAGGGCTCGCGGAAGGGCTCGCGGAAGGGCAATATGGAACATACCACCCGGAAGCTGCACGGAAACGGATGCCAACATCGTGGTGCGGAAGCTGCACGGAAGCGATGCTAATGAACCTTCCGTCCGCGCTCAGATATCGCGGAAGCCTTGGCAGAAGACCAGATGTTTCACATTGTTTCACAAGGTTTTAAGAAAAAGCCAGGCCGTGCAGCACTGCTCATTTGAATGTGAGGTCGCGGACGCCAAGGAAGGAGGGATCTGTACAGCCGCTGTACTATGCCCATGGCTTAGCTCATTGTATCAATGGTGATTAGCGCCTGGAGATCAGCAATGGAAGTGAGCCATCAGCTTCACAGCCAGAACATACACGGTGTCTTTCGCAAAAGATTTCTGAAGATCATATGAAAGAAACCCAGCTGGCCCAGCTGTGGACTTAGCATGACCCTTGTGGTAACACACCCCTTCCACCAACTTCCGGCCTTTCCCAAGGTAGCCCCACAGCCTGCACCAGTGCCCGCGCCGCCAGCGCCTGCGCCGCCAGCGCCCGCGCTGCCTGCGCAGCCACAGAAGGCCGCCGGCATCGCTGCGGGCATAGCGCCGGCGAGCACTCGGCCGAAGTGGCTTGGATGCCAGGGATGATATTAGCATCCCTACAAGGGGAGCTAAGGACTCAAGTGGTAGTTGATGTGGGAGATATTGGAGATACACTGAAACACTAACTACCGTTTGGTTGGAGATCAAAAAGAGTATACCAAGACTTTTGGTGGTTGGATGTTGTTTGATGTCTTATTTGTTTTGTTTTTTTTTTTTAAACTTGATATAGCCCAGCATTCAAGGGGACGAATGGCTTCATGGGTTTAGTCAAATCTACCAAATTTGTGAACGACGTCTTGCATGACCGCTAGTTGTAGTAGCAATTCAAGCTGGAATAAGGCAGGGATAAAGGTCATCCTTCTGGTATTTTCTGGTTTTTAATTTTGAGAAACTGGGAGACTTCGTTGAATGACAGATGCATATCTGGAACACTTCTTCAGACCATGCTCAGTTGGATGACTTCACAATCCTTCTGAAACAACACAGATGATTGGAAGTCAACGACAGAACAGGGGATATCAATGGATATCAGGGTTTTCAATTGGTTACGTTCAGTGGAAGCTGGAGCCAAATGTGTGCCCTTCGAGGCCCATCTGGCTAAATTCGCTATGGTTCAAGAGAGGTATCATTGGACATTCATTGGACCTACGGACCTACTTGGTCTTGTTTTGCCACATGAAAACCATCCATTTGGATCCATTTGGTTGTTTTTTTTGTCATTTTTCGAGCCATGTCACCATGTCACCATGGTGGCTTTTGTAGCGAAAAAAATGGGAAAAAAGTCTCTCCGACCACTGGATCATCTTCCGAGGACGATGCGCCACCAGCAAGATGAGCTCATGAATTTGCAGAGCCACCTGAAACGCCTCCAAGGCCTGCAGGCGCAACTGGAACAACAACTCAGTGTGCCTTGGAGCTGATGGGAGCTGGGAAAAGCACAGAATTTAAGCATCAAAACATATGATATTGAGCTATACAAATGGATGTTCATCCACAGGAGATGAGAAAATTATAGGTTAAATGGTTCAAATAGAGTTGAATGCCCACCTGTTGGACATGATGTGTGGAAGTTGTAGGAGACTTTTGTCAATCACCGTGCCGAGTAGTGCCATTCTTGTTGGGTGTATGCCTGCCCCCAATACCCCTCCCTAGGAACCTTGGTTCAGTACTCGATCTGTTCACTTTGAGGTTCCACGTTGGGGATGTTTTAATATTAGGGAAAGCATTAGTTGCATCTCCCAGAATAGTTCTTGCTTCCGTTCCATGGTTCCGTCGTCAATGCAAAAAAAAAGAGAGGTAAGGTAGCGCTGGATCGCCAAGTCAGGATGTACAATAGAAATTGCTATGTCTTCAGCGAGCAGGGGACGCCTAAGCTCTGAGAGACGCCAGAATTTTTGATTTTTCAAGCCTAATGACCCAACGTACAATTATGGTGGAGATCGCTGAGCAAAGTCTAAGCACTGATGTGTCTCCAATTTTCTAAAGACCTGTGTCAACTACAGATCGCTTAGCAAAAGAAGCTCGAAAAGTGATCGTGGAAAGACCTGACATGGTTCCGAGGGACTTTGACCTGTCCTCACTCAGGAAGGGATATAGTGTAGTCTGACAGTCTATCTGCATACCATTCTTGTGCCTAAAAAAGTCAGAGCTCCCGATGGTGACGTGGCTTGAGATCCCAGAGAGACAATCAGCGGGCATTTGCAGCCTCACAAAAATTGGATTTTGATGACTGGAATGGATGCTTATTGGAGCTAATCCACCCGACCCTACTGCGTCAGGTGATTGTTGAATGGGACATTGATCAGCACCTCCAATCAACAACCCCATTCTAGGATCCCCCGTTGTACCGGTAAATTTTTTTCCTGTGACTCCACTTCGGCGAATAAAAATGCCAAGTCAGGTAAAAATCATCAAAAAATGGATGTCGCAAGGTTGGGGTTCAGGAAAACAAAT
>Ga0126342_10020172_pt1 | contig 11234 bp, 10 predicted proteins | sample Cyp1metagenome_FD_92528 | JGI IMG/M metagenome (GOLD analysis project Ga0126342, IMG submission 92528) | Coral microbial communities from Lord Howe Island, Old Settlement Bay, Australia - Cyphastrea 1 metagenome | ecosystem: Host-associated > Invertebrates > Cnidaria > Coral ...
ACAGACATACAGACATACACACATACACACATACACACATACACACATACACACATACACACATACACACAGACACACATACATACATACATACATAAATACATACATACATACATACACACACAGACATACATACATCCATCCATCCATCCATCCATCCGTCCATGAATACATACATACATACACACATACATACACACATACATACACACATACATACACATACATACACATATACATACACACATACATGCACACATACATACACACATACACACATACACACATGCATACATACATACACACACATACATACACACATACATACACACATACATACATACACATACATACACACATACATACACACATACATTACATACACACATACATTACATACACACATACACACATATATAGAGACATACATACATACGCACACATACACACATACATACATACGCACACATACACACATACATACACACATACATAAACACTTCCATACACACATACATACACACATACATACACATTACATACATATTATATGTATATATAATCTTACCTATATATATATATGCGTGTGTGTGTGTGTTTTCATCATGTTTGCCATAGTTTGACTTCAGGCTGGGCAGCCAGTCGCCTTTCTGGAGCATTAGAGGGGGTGCTCAAAGTCGAGAGGGCCGTGCCAAGGCCAGGGCGGTTGTGCAGAAGATGGCGGAATTAATGGTGAGTTAAGCAGTGCATATCATGTAATGGGATATATATAACCAACAATATGGATATATAAATTGTAGTCGTTTATATTTATATTTATATTATTTTATTTTTATATTTATATATAAGCCAAGATTATTCATTAGCTCAAGTATTGTTCCAATTCCTTGTTTGAAAGGCATACGTCATGGGATAAGAAGTAATGAAATTTACATACATAAATATAGCAATCCGGATATGTCCAGCAATTTATGACATCTTTGACTTTGAAGATATCAGGACCAAAGACATTGAACCTGCGGTGGCACCCGTGCCAGACCGGTCCGCTGCTCAAGTTCCGATCGCTTGCTTGGTTGGCGATGTCAATTATATTTCAATAAGTATACATATATAGATAGGATAGGGTAGGATAGGGTAGGATAGGGTAGGATAGGGTAGGATAGGATAGGATAGATAAATAGATAGCTGGATAGGTAGATAGGTAGCTAGATAAATAGCCATGGGCATAGACATAAATAGATAGATTAGATAAGACAAGAGAACAGATGATTATATAGATTGGATTAGATAGGCTAGATTAGATTAGATCAGATAGGCTAGATTAGATTGGATTAGATTAGATAGATAAGTACAGATAGATGTAGTGTCTCCCCATCGCTGAAAATGGGGGTTATCATCAGACGTAAAAACTGGACACCTGGAAGGTACAAAGTGCAAAATACATCAAAATACCAGACACCATGAGATAATAAGAGATATAACATGATATAACATGATATAACCAAACATCATAAGGCACAAGTACAATCCCCCCAAACCAACATAGACTCCGCCAACTAGAAGCTTTTTCACGATCTTCAGAGTCCCTAGTGTTGGGGGTTGCTATATGGACGCCAGTAAGTACTGTCAGCCAGGTTTGAGGACACAGGAGGATAGATACTCCCAAGCATCCATCAAAAAAATATACATTTAAGTCCCCCATAGATGTTTCTAAGTTATAAACTGTTATAATTCATCCATGTTCCCATTTTTTGGTTGGTCTTTCGACCCTTCATTTTACCATTTGGTTATTTAACATAGCCGTGGAAAATGGCCCATAGAAACAGATGATTTTCCTAGCTAGAAACCTCCATTTATAATGGATTTTCCAGTTCGCTATGTTAAATAACCAGATGGTTTCCCAATAAAACCTCCAGTTATAATGGCCCATCTGGTTATTTAACTCATCCACGTTAAATAACCAGATGGTAGCTCTCCGCTCAGGACCGGGAGACGTTCATCGGAGCCAGTGAGGCCCACAATCATCCCACCCTCACCTGAGCTCACCGCACTGCAGCGGCCAAGGACGGCGAAGACACACCGGATGCTGCCGATAACCCCAAGTGAAAAGGCTACTTTAACGGGTTTGAATGGCGATGTTAATAATGTTGATAGTGTTGATAGATTTTACTGGTCATGTTAGGTCTTGGTGGCAATTCTTTGGGGATCATGATGATTAGCAATCAGAAAATATCGATAGTGAGTTGGTGCAGACGGGAAACGTCCATTTTGGAATGTTTTCAGGCGACCTGGAAAGGCGAAAAAACCGGAGTGTGGAGTGTTGTGTTGGAAAGGTCAAGCTGGTGGGTACATGGTCTTGTTGAAAAAATTGCGCTAGGAAAGCGTATGATGTGGTGGGATATCCCTGGTTCTTGGACACAGTCAGGAAGCGGGTATATAGATTATTCAATACGGATGATGATTTAGCCATCAGAATTAATTAAGTTGGAATGGAAGGGAACCAAACGCGGCAATTGAAAACCCTATATATAAATAGTTTTATACATATATAATCATATATATATATGCGTGTGTGTGTGTGGAGGTTTTGCTGGAAAAATCATCTATAGATGGCGGATTTTCCATCAAACCATGTTTGTTTACAAGAAGGTACATCCCTCAAGTTATTGGTGATGATGGTTCCATTTGACCACTATTGACCAACATGTTTCAGATTGAGAAATGCCGAAATTCAATGACATTCAATGAATGCTATCCATTGCTATCCTATTTATTGGGGTCCAAACCCCTTCAGATGGGAGGTTTTTGGGGGGGTTCACCACAGCACTGTCAATGCACCGAGGCGATAGGGGAAAGAGAAACATACTACTTGGTACTGGTTACTCTAAGTGTGTTGTTTTATTATTCTTATTTAGTGTGCATCAATAGTTCTAAATTCTAAATGTTCTTGAGGCAAAAAATCACTCACACACACACATGTATATATATATAATCATATATGTATATATATATATATATATATCAGAAAAATAAGAGATATAAACGTCATAACTTTCGCATTTTCGCCGTCGCCAGGAGGGATAGCTTTCCAGCTGAGAAAGAGTCGCCATTGCCGTCGCCATAGCCCCAGTTGTTCAGCGCTTCCACCGGGACGCCATGGGACCATGGGACCCGCGCCTAGGAGCTTCAACTCGCTTGAGGGTGAAGGAGGCGATACTGAGGCCGCCGAAAGCCCATTTTGACCTACCATGGGCTTGAAAATGGTTGAAATGGCACCCATCAAAATGGCGATGACCTGGGGAAGGTTAGTTTCTTTGGTGAGGCGCAGAAGCCGCCCCAAGCCCCAATGCCCGGCCACCGAAAGCCCGGCCCTCAACGGGTGGCTGTGATCTTTGTGCAAGGTGGGTTATGGATGTTACCCTCTTGTAAACTAACATAGCTATTGAAAATGGCCATTTATAGTGGATTTTCCCATTGAAAATGGTGATTTTCTATAGCTATGTTAAATTACCAGAGGGTATGGGTGATGGAAGACACCAAAACATGTAGTAGTCCGATGGGCTTTCAAAGGTTGTTGATGGATTTGGTAGTTTGAGAAAAGAAATTCTTGGTGATTTGGATACCCTCTGGTAAACTAACATAAGTATGGAAAATCACCATTTTTAATGGCTAAATCAACTGTTCACTATAAAATCCCATTAAATCACTATAAATCCCATTCAAATACCATTAAATCACCATTTTGACCATTGCTATCCAAAGCTATCCCCAAAATTTGTCCACATGGCTTGAGCCATCGGTTTTCAGGCCGCGAGAGCGTGGAAATTCAGAAGAAACCGATGCGAGGCCGTTGATAACGTGACCGGTTAGTGTTCTGACCCTTCTAGTGGGTGCGTATCTATGTAGAGTTCATATTATATATATATTATTATATAATTATATAAATTCCTGTTGTGCCATGGTCAAAAGATTTGTCCAGTCTTCTGGTTTTCTCACATTGGTCTCTGATTCCCGCCACCTGTGCCTGGGGTTGGATGACTGTGGACATTGGCTCCGCTAGGCCCGTGTAGATGGATTAGATACCCATTGGGCCATTGGTCATCGATCCAGTAATAGGGATTTATCTACCCCCTTTGTTTCTGGATTCCTATGGGATTGATGACCATGACCCATGTAGTGTTTCACATTAATGTAACCATGTTTTGACCTTGGCACATGTAGTGATATATATAGATTATATAGGACTGATATAGGTAGATCAGCTATTCAATTGACAGAACATGCCACAGCTGGATCCTTTTCAGCGGCCCAGTTTCTGGCCACTGTCTCCGGCCCTATCGGGAATCTCTGCGACGAGCCTTTCTCAGCCAAGGCGCGACCTTTTTTGGTGAACATCCAATAGCATCCATAACATTGTGGGGGCCCAGTAGTGTTTAACATGTTTTAAGCATTTTTAACCTATCTTCGTGTTCGGACGTCCTAGAATTCAGCTCTGGTGGATGCGTTCGTCCGGCAAATGGGATGATTGCGATCGACATCAAGTGATTATTAGTCGAAGAAGGTTGACCAATGTTTTTCAATGTTTTTGGGTGAGTTTAGAAACCACCACGCGCTCAATGCGCTTATAACAAGTGATCATGCTGAAGTGTCTTGAAAGTCAATCTAGAGCACCGCCAGCTCATGAATCCTCTCGTGGGCCGGAGGTTCAAGGGCCTATTCAGCGCAAGCCCCTTGCAGGCACCAAGGATACCGTGCTCGGCTCAGGCCAAGTCTTGGGGCTAGTTGATGATACCACAAGTTGATGAATCAGAATCCCAATGGTATCCCCATGTCATATATACATAGTCATATATATAATTATATATATACATATATATATACATAGTCAGATACCACATGTTCATCCATTTTCGGGTATCCCCATGATCCCATGTCCCATGATCCCGAGGCACATGGCTCCTGGGCAGGCCAGCATGGCCAGCTGATCCTCATCGGAATGTGATGAATGTGTCTCAAAAATTCTCAAAATGAATCCTTTTTTTTTGAGACCCAAGTTGACACAAATGACACAAATGATGTTGAGTTTCCCCAGGAGTCATGGCAAATGCAATCAAATGCTCTGCTTTTTTTTGGGAGGTCGATGAGTCCACCGCTCAGTAGATACCTCAGGACTGACATTTCGGGATGAATTTCCTGTGATTTAAAAGTGGGTTTCGATATGTTTTTCCATGTTTTTCCTGATAACTTTGCATGTTTTGTTAAGATTAGCCTCTGGTAAATAAACATAGACCCTGAAAATCACCAATTTTTAATGGAAACTAGTCTTCCAACCCCTATCTGCCAGGGTCTATGTTAATTTACCAGAGGGTAGCAAGGATCGAAACCGAGGCTCCGAAGCCTTTTACCCTTCCCAAAGGCATCGAAGCTCGCAACTCAGGACGCAAAGACGTTCGCGATGGTGATGGGATGTCAGATATGTAAAGACAAGGAAGATCTATATAATTACATAATTAATTATAGTTATATATATATATTTATTTATATAATATATATATATTATTTAGGAAAATGAGAGATGAATAGAGATGAATCATGATGAATTTGTGGGTATCTCTTTCTAGCTGCTGTTCTTTCCACATTTGGAACCCCAAGGCATCTCATGGGTCAACCCATTCCCCCAAGGCCAGCACCAGCTCCAGTTTCAAGAAGCACGTGCGATGCTAAGAAAAGTGGATGCTGACAGATCTTGGTTTTATTGGGTTTCTTGTGTTTCATTAGGCCTGATTATATACACTTACATGAAAAATCATAAATAAGCCCGATGATGATTGAACACTATTACTTTATGCTTCACGGTTTTTTGTTATGGCCAATGGTGATTAGTCATGAATAGCTATGGTTAGTTTTTTTGGTCAAAAAAAAACACCAGAAACTTTCAGCCACAAAGCTTAGCTAAGTGGATAGCTTCCACCAAGGACATCTACGCCACTAGAGCCATCAGAGTCAGAGCCTTTTTGGGCTCCTTTGCCAGAGCAAGTTGAAGCTGAGAAGGCCATGCTTTTTCGGAGCGGGGGTGGGAAAAGAAAGAAGCCGAATTTGATTTAGAAAAATTGAAATTTAGACAAAACAAATCTATGAATCTATTTAATATAGTTCGTTTCAAAACACCCGAGTGCAGCACTAATGATACGACGATTGCCATTGGATCATTGACCGGATTTTATTTCTGTCGTTTGGCAGGCACGGCCAAAGTTCCTTGGCACCAATAGGGGGCCCTGTTGAGAGGGAAGGACGGCGTATGTAGTTCGCATATTATTAGATTTTCAAGCCATTGTTTTATCGCATAAAACATCATCCAAATTGTCTAGTGCGGACGCAGCTTCAGACTTACATAGACTTGGGGTTAGTGGAGGTTACCCCAGGGCAAACTAACATAGATTTGGAAAATCCACCATTTAAAGATATATTTCATCATAAACATAAACCATTGCTTTTCCACATTTATCTTAGTTTACTCCAGGGTATGTACAGTAGATATCGAAAACATGAGAAACGCGCCCCCCCCAGCAGCACCAAGGTTGCACGAGCCCAGCGCCGAGGGAGTCATGAAGGCGGGCCAGCTGGGTTTGCATTTGGGTGATTTACTGTTGCCACGTTCGATTACCATGAGGTACTTCTGTTTGGGATACAATTGTTATATCATTATGCTCTTCCCGATGCTACTTGTTATTCTATGTTATTCTTCTACTTGAATTACCATCATTGATCATCATTGAATCTCAATGAAAACAATTATAAGAATGGTAGTACTTTCGGTATGACTATCACTTGAATATGTTTGACTACTTCCTATCAGTTGTCCAAACCATCCCTTCCACATTTGGGGATCCCGTCAGGATCTGGATGACCTTCAAGCTATGTTGCATTCATTGGGCCAACCAGGAAACCTGACAAAGGCGCCTGGAGAGAAAGTCCTGCCATGGCTGATTCCGGTTAAAGATCGGTTTCTTTGGAAGCAGGTACCCCAAAGTCCAATATTTGATCATGCTCGGTTTGCTAATAAATGGATATAAAATGATATAAATGGCCATTTGAACTGGCATTCTCCAGTTCAAGCCGACACATCCAAATATCCAAATCAATGCGTTTGGGTCTCAATCTAAGGGACGGTGCAGGAATGATGATCCCCAATCGGGATCAAATGATCAAACGTGTAGGTCTAGGTGCGCCATGTTGCGCCCCATTTTTGAACTGCCAATTGACTATAGTGACTGGTCCTTTCCTCGGGAGGTCAAAGATTTTTTTCCACCAGTTTCATGGACCAAGATTCTGGCAGGCTGAAGTTGGCACTTGAGCAATCTAGAGGACTTACATTCACCTCTGAGATGCCGAGAGGAAGAACTGGTCTGCCGTTTTTTTCATCTTCAAGCATGTTTGGGATGATCGTTGAATCACTTCTTCTGTTTGGCCGTTGATATTCTTGACATGTAGAACCCTCCAATCTTTGGTTCTCCATATGTTCCTCCGTGCTCGGTTTCGATAATGCACAACGTTCCATTTGAACGTTCAAGGCTGGGGGTTGCTGGGGGCGTCTGGTTCCAGACTCTCACTGGATGTGGGGGAATGGAAGCGGGTTTCCCGCTCCCCACGTTGAAATTTCCGCGAATTAGTGGCGTTGCCGAATGCGCGCCCATGGCCAGATACGTTGCGGTTCTGCCATGCCATGTGTTTATTTTCCAGGGCTTGTCGGACTTGTCAGCTAGAACCTGGATCTTTGTTTGAAGGGTGCCCTCAGACAGCTCGCAGAACGTGAGCGGAGCGTCGCCGAACGCGCCGCTGCGGCTGCTAGGGTCACCTTTTCAGCAGACCATGACTTCGCTTTTTCACAGAGTCAAACTGGCCGCCTTGCAGTTATACATTTCGTACCCTCCCCCATGGCTATATTATATATCAACATGTTGCGCTGGTGTTTGTTTGTTGGTGACGCGCTTCAACACCGCAGCCGTTCGAATCCTAACATCACCAGTTGGAGATGATTCAGTCAAAAGACCTAAACAGTTCGCACAGGTCAGAATTAGAAAAGAAAGTACAATGTAAAAGATACACTTAGAGTGGTATGGCTGTTGCAGTTGGATGTTACATGTGGTTGATGGGGAGCTTGATGGGTGCACAAGCCGCCTACAAATCAATGATGTGTTGGTGGTTGCTATTGGGAAGACCACGAACATCAGCCTTGAAAATCATGGGATTTATGATGCTGCTTTGGCCAGCTCAACCACCAGCGAAAAAGATGGAGCCCGTCATCAAACTTCAGGCACCTTGCCATCAGACAACCAGCCCCGTCATGTCGGACGCGATTTCCGACCTGGAGGACCAAGTTTACCAGAGATGGCAAGGTATTGAAAACCACACCCCATGCCAGCTTTGTTGTTATCAGTTTTTGTTGAACTGATATTCCGATATGGATAGGGCCAAGGTAGTTGTACAATGTTGTACACATTACGAATATAGTATTGAACAGAGTTCCAATCTCAAATGATCAACCAATCTTCAATCATCGTTATGGTATTGGTAAGGCGACAGAACATGCTTCATTGGTGGGGCCAATGTCATCATCAAGTACTGTACTTCATATTCAATAAATCCATTCGCGAATTTTAAACAATGTTCAACCTTGCTGGAAATGCTCATGTAGAATTTATCGAGGAATCACAATATAGTTGAACCTGTCTGCCCTCATCAAGACATTTGACATATGTTTGAAAACTGATTGTGCCATAGAATGTCAGATGGAGATAGATGGAGGTGATCACATCCATGGGGGGTATTGGGGGGTTAAATCGTCCATTTTGGCGGATTTTCCATGATTTTCCAGTGAAAATCATCCAGCTATTGGGGATCCCCCGTGACATCCCATGACCATCCAGGAGCTGCGCCCCTTCCGCCGGGTCCTTTGCCAAGACCGTACCCCAGGTTGTCCCACCAGGCAGTTGGGACCTGGAAGCCACGTGCAACTGGACCTCCTGGGGAAGCTCGGTGCAACTTCGGGATTTCATGATATTTTTTTTGTTATTATTGTTATTTATTATTTTTATTATCATTATGTTTTAATTTTTATTTTTTTATTATTATTGATAATTTATGATAATTTATATTATTATTATTAACAATATGATTATTATTAATAATATGATGATTATTATTCTGATTCTTATTATTAATATTTTATGATGATTATTATTAGTTTGATTGTTATTAGTAGTATGGTTGTTGTTATTTTATTATTACATTATATTATTTTTAATAATAAAAATAGTAATGAATTAATTATTAAACATATATATATTATATATATACACATACATTATATCTATATAACTGTATGTATTGATCGCGCATATTGTCATATGCACTCATAAAATTATCGACATATGTACATATAAATGTGTGTGTGAATGTGTGCTTGTAATGATTATCGTGTATGCGCATGTTCGACACTCAAATGTCACAATAAGAGCATCCAATCTTCAGGGGTCAAAACTTCTGAACGCCAAGTCGAGCCAAGGATTTGCGGCCACGGCCTGAAAGGTTCGCAAGGCCTCCAACCATGGCTTCGTCGGGTCCTTGGGGTTCTGGTCAGTTCTGATAGCTGTCGCTCAGGGGATGGCCTTTACAGCTGCAATCGTTCTGTGACGTCGCGGTCTTAGTTCGGGTCCCGGTTGTCGCTGCGATGGTCCCGGAATGTCGAACTGGGGCAGACCATGGCCCAAAAAGTGGGAAAATCTGCTCTGCTGGAGACGAGGGAGAAAAACCTAGAGGAGTGAGAGATGAAGGAACACCAATCGGATTGATTTTGGGGGTACCCATGGGCACCCTATCTCCAGACCAACCCCATTGGTAGCTCCGCATCCTCAACCTTTGCCCGAGGCCAGCGTGCGCTGAACTTTGCGGTGAAGGGTCAGGGCTTGGTGGGAGATTTGAAGTGAGAAAAAGGACACCAAATCAGATAGGAAATCAGACATGTTAACGACCAAACAAGGGACATGAAATGAAATGAAGCGTTATTTCACTAACATACCACTGGTTTCGGAAGATATGTGACTCTTGCTACACAAAAGTGTTGGATCGCGTTTTCAGGCCCTTGCGGTTGGAAGACTTCCAGGGCTACTTGGCAGCTGCCTCAGAAAGGTCATATGGGGTTTGTGTGAAAATGGGGGCATGCCCAAAAGTTGCAATGGAAAAAACATATGATTGGACACATATGCGCCAAATATTGATATTGAAAATTTATGAAAATGGAGCTTTAAAGTAGGTGATGCAGCGGAGGACCAACTGCCGGAGTTTGCGGCTCAAAACTCACTTGTTTTTACATGTCATCTTCTTTTGAGAGGGGTATATATTATATATGTATATGTATATGTATATATATATATATATATTTATATATTAGAGGGAAGGGGAGAGAAAGATGCATATATGTATATATCATAATTTCAGACAAACCCGTATATTTTATTCGAATAGTGAAGTATATGCGCACCCATCATACATATATACATAAATACATATACATACATATCTCTATATACATATATATATATATACATATATATATACACATGCATGAAAGTATTGGAAAATTGATTAATTGATGGATTTGGGGTTACCCAAGTTTTTGAGACCTCTATCTTTTTTGTCCCCGGAGACTTGGCGCTGAAACTTGCCAGGACGAAGTCCTATCTACGAATCCATTTGAAGGCGCGGTTTGCCTCGTGATGGCACAGCATTCTGCTGAATCCTGTCCCCTCACAGCTAGTGATTACAAGATGCAGAAGTGGGTACAGTATGTGGGATAGGATAGGATAAGATAGATAGATAGATAGATAAATAGATAAATAGATTGATTGATTGATAGACAGATAGATCGATAGATAGATCGATTAGATCAATTAGATCGATTGGATCAATTAGATCAATTTCATCAATTAGATAGATAGATAGATAGATAGATCGATAGATAGATCGATAGATAGATCGATAGCTAGGCAGATAGCTAGGTAAGGTAGATAGATAGATAGATAGATAGGCAGATAGCTAGGTAGATAGCTAGGTAGATAGATAGATAGGCAGATATCTAGGTAGATAGCTAGGTAGATAGATAGATAGATAGGCAGATATCTAGGTAGATAGCTAGGTAGATAGATAGATAGATAGGCAGATATCTAGGTAGATAG
>Ga0126342_10020173_pt1 | contig 11232 bp, 12 predicted proteins | sample Cyp1metagenome_FD_92528 | JGI IMG/M metagenome (GOLD analysis project Ga0126342, IMG submission 92528) | Coral microbial communities from Lord Howe Island, Old Settlement Bay, Australia - Cyphastrea 1 metagenome | ecosystem: Host-associated > Invertebrates > Cnidaria > Coral ...
CACCGGCCGGTGAAGACTGGTTCGGCTAATGTGAAAGAGCGCGTCAACACAGCCTTGCAAGTCCCATCCTTGTTTCATGACCAGGAACAATGGTTGCAGAAGATCAGACAGATCAAATTTGACAGCTTTCCTGACCAAACCACTGTTCCGGCACAAGTGGAGATGCTCACTGAGTTGCCTGTATTTCTGGTTGTTCACCTATTTAGCGGGAGACGAAGAGCCACTGATCTCCACGCTTGTTTGGAGAACATGGCTAGGGCCAAAGGCTTCAGAGTTCAGATCCTCTCCTTGGATACTGCAGTCTCAGCCTTTTACGGCAACTTACATCAGGAGCATGGCACATGGCAACATGTCATGAATCTTTACAGTGCGGGACGAGTCGCCGCGACGATGGTTGGCTCACCTTGCGAAACGTTCTCGGCTGCAAGGCATTTTCAGCCTGACGAAGCCGATGGGAATGCAGTTAGAAACTGGCCAAGACCACTGAGAAGTGCCCTTCGCTTCTTAGGGCTTGATGGTCTGACGAGCCGGGAACTTCGACAGGTTTGCCAAGGCTCAGAATTCTTTCTGCAAGGACTCCTAGCAGCAGCATGGACGTTGTGTCATGGTGGGCTCTATTTGAGCGAGCACCCATGGAAAGCTGAGGATCCACTGAAGGTTAGCATCTGGACATCCCCACGGCTGGAGCCACTGTTGCAACTGCCGCAGGTACAGCTGCACAGGCTTTGCCAATGGCGATGGGGCGCTGAGGTGTCTAAACCTACGGGAATTTTGGCAATCAACTGCCCCCGATTTGCAGCCTCTGTGTATCGTAGACAACTTCCGAATGTGACAAAGCCGCAACAACAAGCTATTGGACGCGATGCTACTGGCCAATTTAAGCATTGGCCGGTGCCCTAGCTGACCAGCTGGAGGCTGTCACTAGGCGCAAAGCATTTCGTATCACACCTTTAGCGACTCCTGAGACTGAAGAGTGGGTAAACGAGGCTCTGGAAGCATGCACAGAAATCCGAGCCCATGCACCGTTTTTACCTGACTTCCAGGAGTGATTCACTTTTGTACCTGTCTTTTTCCAATTAAGACGTTTCGAAGGGGGAACGTTGCATGGCAGCAAGGAGCATCCTTTTATGCAGAGAATGAAAAAAATGATTGATGTCGTTTCGGCCGCGCACTTCCGACGGCAGGGTTAGGCCCTAATCTAACAACTGGAGAAGGAAGGCTGGAAATGGTCACATGTCCAGTCCACGGTAATTGCTCCATTGACGTTGAAGGAGATGAAGAGCTCGGATGAATTGCACCAAGGCCAACAGTTTGGCCAATCGCGGCTGGAAACGTAAATGCTGGAAGTTTCGCATTGACTCTCGAAGCACTGTCAATGCCGCTACGACATGTTGATCTTCGACATCATCAAGCTCTGTCAATGTTTCGAGCGTCACTTGAACGTATGGGATTTGCCGATCGATGAACGGGTTCCAAAATCGAGCAACGTTGGTTCGACTGGATCGGCCATCTCTGCCGGGTGGGACCCCGTGAGGGGGTGGAATGAAAAAAAAATACTGTATTGATTGAACATGGACATGTTTGCAGTCGATTGATTGTTGGGCCATGTTATGAACCTGAAAACATGACACATGCAAAACCTGTCCATGTGACATTGTGGGACTTGCCCTTCTGCTTCACTTGAAGCTGGATATTTAAAGCAGTGGCAAGATGATCAATGAAAGACATGCAACAGTGGTCAGCACACTCACAAGCATCCGTTTGCAAGACATACCCTTCAATAACCTGTTATCATGTCCCATGAGAATCACCTTATTTTGGTGTATGTCTTTAGCTGCCCACTGTGCTTGATCTGACACGCGCTACTCCAACTCAGTTACCTTGATACCTCAAGCCTTCATGCAACTCCCAACCGCTGCGCCGCACTCATTTTTTTCATGTGGGATTGATGCCGTTTTGGCCGCGCACTTACCCCATGGGACAGGGCCGCACTCTGCCACAGCGCCCTCCAGTCCACAAGCTGACGTGTCAGTCCATTCCAAGACAAGACCTTTGTGCGAGATACACTAAAACATCTACTGTGTTTGACTGGCTACTCGTTCTAGCCAGATCTGGCACAAGCAACCATCTTCCACTTGGAAGATTCGTGACAAAAGGTGGCTGCACTGGGCGTTGTTGGACCAAGACTTAAGGAATCTCCCTCTAACAGCTTCGCTGTCTGTGAAAGCCACCACTCGGTGACTGGGATAAAGAGGACACCATAGTTCAACAGCGGCTAACAGCGCCAGCGTCTCTAACTCTTGGATGATAGAGACCTGTCCTATAATATTCTTGACTTCCGAGATGAACTCTGCAGTTAACTCTTCCCTGAAGAAGGCTAGAACAGTACCATTGTTATCATAGAGTGCTCCACCAATTCCGGAGCAGGTTCCATCTTCGAAGCATGCATCTACGTAGATGTGGATGTGATCATTCAGGGAACCAACAATCTTTCTGGGCGTGTTGGTGCTGTTTTGATCTCGTACACTTTACACGGCTTCAATGGGGCCACTTGGCAACACACGATTCCCTCTTTGAATGTGCAAAGATAGCAGTCGGATCTGGTTTCGGATGAGCCTACCGAACAGCTGTCCGGATGCAAAGAGAAGACGACCCCTCAGCTTCTCGCCCTCACTGCGGGTCAGTTGACCCTTCTTCAAGGTTGCATCAAGACTTTCGCACAAGTCCATGACTCGTTCGCCGGTGTTGGTGAAAAGAGCTGGGCCGCTAGGCCATCCCCCAAAAGGAGGAGGCCAAACTGAACACCTAAAACTTTACAGATGGTGCTGTATTCAACAAGCTTTTCTGACGACAAACGCCAACCTAGAATGCTGAGCACAGCGGAAATTATCAGATCGGTATGCCGGCTGGCTTCGGTCTCCACCACAGAAAAATAATCGTCGAAATACGACGACCACATCAAGCTCAGGGGCTGGGTGCCAATCTGCAGGCCTAACGCAACTCGCAGGAAAGCTGTCACTGAGGCTACGGATCCGAAAGGCAAAACACTTTGTCTGAAAATCTCGGGGCCCCCTTTGGCGGGACTGAACACTACCAAGAATGCATCAAGGTCATATGCGGAGTTGCTGAGAGGAACCTGTTTATAGGCACCTGGCAAATCCCAAGCCTTGGCTGATAGGGAGACTTTTGTCCTTTTCTCTTCAGGGACTCGAATGATGCAAGACACCATGGCTGCAATGTGATCCACAGTGTGCACTGATGCCGTCTCTGTTTGAGTCACACTGCTGTTTACAAAAGAGGCCTTGTAGTCATCTATAGGTCTGGTTTTGGATTTCTGTTTAACGCCAAACCGTCTTGTGAGAGTGGCTCCAGGTGGGAGTTGATCCGGGGTCAGTGGACCTTGGATGAACCCATTATCCACCTCGCAAAGTGGCTGCATACAGCTGTTCATCTACTTCAGGGTCCCCTGAAGACGCTGTGGTCTCCAACATGCCCGTACGACACATGTCTGCGACCCGCCTGAGCTTCACAGGAAGTGGCTGCCGGTCTCACTTTTCTGGAGAAAGCATTCAACCCCGGAAGGTTCCAGCCAGGTCAAAGCCATCTGCCAGCTGATCCACCAAATTGTATAAATTGTCATCTGTGCGGCGACCTTCGCCGAGCAAGGTCTTGAGCAGGATGAGCTTCTTGTTCGCAAGAACTTCTTGTCTGCGGCTTGACATGCCGTTCTTGAAACCAGCTTCAGCACCTGCCAGGTCAGAAGCTAAGCTGATCCATCGTTTGATTTCTTCGGTTCTGCTCATGGCCATTTGCCTACAACCCTTGTCTAAGCACAAGGGAACAACTCTGGATATATCGTCTGGCGACATGGAGTGCAACCTGGTTGGATGGCCTATGGCCGCTGCTTCTCTGACGAACTCTTCCGGTGATCGGTGAATTCCGATAGTGACCATGTCCATTGCACTCGCGCGTTGCCCCCGGATGGGAGTGCTGAATTTGCGCACATTGGTGAGCAAGAGTGGATCCACTGGGTGTGATTTCATTTCAAGAAAGTCGGACACCATTGGTGGGAGGCCTCTGCGAGGTTGGATGTCTGTAATGGCTCACATAGTTTGGAGAGTGTTTTCTTGAAGAGCAAAAACTAGCTGCAACAGTCAGGTCGGGCCTGCGGAGGGAAACATGGGGCCGGAGTCTGTCGCATCAAGAGGGCAGTCATGGCGACATCAGCTGTGCCAGCCACCCGAAAACCTCAGCTACGCTGGTGCCTGCAGCCTTGGGTGACAAGGCACAGTTCACCAGAAAGAGAGCGGCAGATGAGCCCACTGAGGATGACATGGCAGTTGCGATGAGGGCCGCTGTGAAGAAAGTCCGAGGCGCGGCAGCGCCCAAAACGCCGACTCCGCCTGCTAAGGCGGCCCCAAAGGCAGTACCGGCGGGCAAGCCACAGAGCAAGCCAGCCGCCATGCCCAAGAAGGGCGGTGGAGGCAAAAGGACAGAGGAGCAACTGGACCTGCATCTGGAGCGCTTGGGAGTTGGTTCCGTCACTGCTCAGGGCGACTTGCATCTGGACCTCAAGAAAAGGGGCAAAATCTTTTTGGCAGGGTTCCCAATGAGGCAGACCGTACATAAGTTCCCAGCGACGGCGCTGCAGATCTGCTGCTTTCCCAATGGTCCTGAGAGCCGGGAGGGGGTGACCCTACCAGGTGCTCAGCTCATGCCCCGAGCGCGTGCCAATGGGTACCTTTCTCGAATCAAAAGAGGCTCCTAAGCCAAGGGGCTCATTAGAAGTGAACTTGACGGCCGAGGAAGTGGACGCATTGATCCTGAATTGTGTTGATTCTTTGGCCAGACTGGCATGTGCTTGCTGCCCTCCAGAACGAATGATTAGATAGACACCTTGTTTGCAAGGCGAGTTGTTCCCAACCAGGGGACCTATTCATCCGTCAAGCACCTCATTTTCGAAGCCCAAACTTTGTTGTCGGAACAAAGTCCACAAGACCGAGGAACAGGCGAAGGCGAAACTCGCGCCTGCAGAGAGGGACAATCGCATTCGAGATCAAAAGACTAGACTCGAAGGGCTTCGTCTGAAAGGAGAAGAAGAGTGCAGTCACCAAAGCTATGATCTAGTGCTCAGCACGCTTGAGAAGGATTCACTTGTGCATCCTGGGCCGGAAAAATTCCCGACAAGAAGGCAGGAGTTGATGTAGAAGAAACCTGCCCGTGATATCTCCCTAGCAGATCAGTCGGCACTTGTCATCAAGGACAAGCAGCAAGAACTGTTGTGCAGCGCAGCCACCGAATTGGAGGCAGTGAACGCGCTCCGACGACAGGCGCTAGCTTTCGATTTAGTGAAAGCGTGCGGCTTCCACAGCATGAGCACCTATCATTCCGAGCTCTTCGAGCACATCAGCCGCCGCCGCCTGGATATAGTGCAGTGAGCCTCGCCCAGATCCTTCGAGCTGACCGAGCAGCTTGGAACATGATCGCCGAAAAGATCAGCACTCTCAAACGCAATGCCCAAGGAGACCTTCCGTTGGAACTTGAAATTCAAAGAGTTCTTGCCCATCCATCCGTTTCTTTCCACCTGTTGCCACTGCCCAGCAAACCGGCACCATCCGCACCCATGCGACCGGGCAACAAGAGAGAGAGAGAGAGCACACGGTCACGAACGCTTCAGAGAACTCCATCAGCTCCAGCTCCATCCAAAGGCAAAGAAAGGTTCCAAGAACAGGATCCAGCTCCAAACGTCCCCACAAAACTCATCGGAAAGGCATTGCAAACCCCTGGAGGGGATCGATTGTGCCGGGCTTACAGTTTGGGAAAGGTCTGTCCTGATGCAAAGCCAGGTGAGAAGTGTCCACGAGGCCTTCACTTATGCTCCGAACCAAATTGTCAGAAGCCACACAGCATGCAGGAGCAGAAGTGACAAACACCTGCGGGCATCCCGGTGTTGCCCACTCCAGAAGCAACTTTTCGAAACAAAAGTAATATCTTGGATCAGGGGCGTCCGCTTGAAGAATTTTACTGTATAGAAGTTTGTGCAGGATCAGGCCGCCTGACAGCGGCGTTGAAAGCAGTCGGGCTTAAAAACCGTTTCGGTGTTGACTGCAAGCTGCGCCACAACTCCCTATACTAACTCAATAATTAAATATGATCTCCTCAAACCTGAGCATGTTGCCCTTGTAAAGCATGTGATCGCAGCTCCTCAATGTGTTTTCATCCATTTCGCGCCTCCTTGTGGGACCAGCTCACGAGCCAGACTCATTCAACGTCGGGGACGTTGTAACCCACCAATTTTGGGCACAGACCAGTTCCCTGGCGGAACCCCAGGGCTAGCAGGCACATTGCCCAGCAGAGTACATGCAGTCAACAGCTTGTACCACATAACCTGTGAACTTGTCCGTTGGTGTATCCAACATGACACCCACTTTGCAATGGAGAACCTTGTGTCACTCACGAAACAATTTTTGCTGCGAGAAGTGTTTCCACCACTGCGGCAGCACGCGCCAGAAATTAACAAAAATTTGTACAATATCCCTAGTTTTCAGCAGTTAGAAGCCTTCTGTGATAACAATCACCAGCATGAGCCATGGGGTCAGAGCCCAGATGGCAACTGGCGAACCGCCGGGGAGATTGCATATCTCTGGAACTTGTGCAGAACTATCGCTGCCAAACTTGTGGAATTTCGGGCATAGGGCCTTCCCATTCTTCAATGTGGCGGTGAGCACTTTGCCGCCGAGCTGGTCAGGCATCAGCGGCGATGCTGCTGCTTCTGCTTCTTGTGGAGCCTTCTCCGCTGCCTCCATGAACTGCTGCGACAGCTTCAAGCGCTTCCGCACATCTTCAAACTTTTGTGATGAAGCCCATATGGGTTGGCGGTCCTGGCGAAGGAGTCGCTCAGCTTCGGCCAGCCCATGGCTACGAGCCTCGTCCAGCTCCTCTTTTGGGATCGCCTCCCAAGAAAGCTGGTTCGTCAACTTGGATGCGGCTCCCCACACCAAAGATTTGATCTTGATGGAAGCTGCATATTTGGCTGACAAGTAATGGAAGGCCATCTGGCCAACTTCGGGCTGATTTCCTTTGTTTTGCCAGTCCCCCAATGCGGCCATCTCCTCTGGTCGGCACTCCAACAGCTGCGCCAACGTAAGGGCCATGTGCCTCCAGGAGTACGTGGTGATCTCCTCCGGGTTGTCCAGCACCTTCTTCTCGGCAACCCTTCGAAAGGTCAGCTTCCACTCTGCCTTGAGCGTGTCCGTGACGATGCCGGCAGGCCTGTAGGAGCCCATACCCAGGAACATGGACACCAGGCCCTTGATCCTCGCTGATGTTCTTGTCCACATTGATAGTCTCGCGGACAGGTCGCAGGACCACTGAGCTCTTGGGGTTGTCCTCAACAACTTTGGCCCCAGCTGCAAGGAGTTCCTCCTCCACCCACGTTCTTGTCTGGAACCAGTCATCAGCTACGTGGTGACCAGCCAGCCCGACAACCTGATCATTGTCAGTGTAGGCACAGGCGAAGTCATTGTTGTCCAAGACGCCTTCGGACTCCCTCCATTGATGTGCTCTTTGCGCAGCGATCATCCTCAAAGAGTCGGCCGCCTTCCATCCTGCTGCGGGGCCACCCCCTGGCAAGGAGGAGGCTGCTTCCGCTGCGTAGCAGCCCTTGCCGCCTGATGCCATGGCACAGAACCCTAACAGGATTGCTAGGGTGCGGAAACCGGAAACGCGCTGCGGCGAGTGTACAGGATCCTCCTCCTTCATAATTTCATAGCTCCGAAAGCATCTTCCTACGCTCCCCACATTGCCCACGATGCTGTCTCCCAAGCACTACACAATCCCGCGCAGCATGACCAGCAGACGCGCCTGGTGAAGTCACCGCAGTCGACGCATGCCGTGCCCAACTGCAACGTGCCGGCTGCTTGGCTTTCCAGCCGGCCACAAAAGCGCTCGATGGGCCCGAGCTCCTGCCGGTCCCCAGGCTGGCCAAGGTCGCCCCCTGGGAGCTCTTGGGTAGACACGCGGTTCGACAAACCTCGCCACGTCAATCCACTTCAGGACACTGGTTGCATCCGAGAGGTTTGACCCCACATGAAGTCTTCCGGTCTCATCAGCGGAGTCCAAACTCCGAGCCAAGGAAACTTGAACCCGCCAAAGTGGGCTGTGCAGAGCTGGCAGTTCTCAACGCAACAGGGCATCTTGGGCGACGTAGGGTGAATGACAGACTTGCACCCCGTACATCCAGCAAGTGTAGGCTGCCAGATCGGACCCTTCCCGTGCCAGCCTCTCGACGTGCTGCTTAAACTCCCGGAGAGCAGCCACATGGAGGATATTCGCCGCAGTGGCCGCCGGGATGTCAATCCCTGGGAGTTTCTGCTGCATGCAAGGCCTCCCCTTGCTACCCACCAGGTCGCCCCTGGAAACAATCAAGGTCTAGGAAGGTCACCCCTTACCAGACCTAGAAAGAAAAAACAATGAATGCTATTTTGGTTCAATTCCACTTATATAAGCCAAAATGATAACATTCATTGAATCACTTAAAAATGGTACAAGGACACCCGGGCCTGCCAAACTCAATGCATGGGTATATAACAGTGTATACTTTTATTTTTTTAATATATATGTTTACATGTGTCTCAAAATATATTTCTACAAATGAATATTTATGTATATATATTGGTTTTGAAAAAATTGCCCCGTGTTGTCAACATCCGCCCAAAAAAAAAATAGAAGCTTTCCATTTGCACATGAGCAATGCCAACGTTAAATCGATCAAGTGACCCGGTTCAATCATGCATCCTGGATGCGCTGCATTCCAAGCAGCCACCAGGCCCTGGGGTTCCACCAGGCAAACCGCCAAAGTCAAAGCGTCCACGTGCCTGGACCACGGACATTCTCAAACACAAACCAGACTGAACAAATCCATTTCTTTTCCAATGTTTGTGATTACTCGTTTTTTAAAGGAGAGGACCCCGTATGCAACCAATAAACAAGGATCAAAATGCGGCCATAAAAATAGTTATAAAAAAATGCCGCCGTGACACATCCCAAGGTCGCCGTGTTGCAGCCTTGCAACTTCCACCACCACAGTTTTCCCACACCATGCCATGGAATGAAAAGGCTCTAATTTGCTAACGGTGACATGTTTATGGCGAACGACTGTGAGGACATCTGCAATGCAAACTGGCACAGCGAAAGAATGTTACACACAAAAATTTGTAGTGTAACCTTCCGGACAAATTTCCAACCAGCAATGTGGAACTCAACCAAAGTTCGGTGTTGGCGCAACCGGTTGGAAATAATGACGTAGGTCAAATTGTGGCGTTTCCAAAGATCAATCCGTTAATCATTGATGGATGTAACATGTTGTGGTGAAGTGCTGCGGGCGCGCTTTACATGTCTTAGCAGTTAGGCAAGGACGGTGATGAATTTGGTCGTCAATATCAATACGGGAACGGATCTGTCAGCAGCAACATTTGAAACATTTTGTTCCCAAAAGAAAATTGACTGGAACAATGGAATGTTTTTTTTTGAAAGCAAACTGCCCACCTGTCAGGTCCGTCCAGGCCTTCAGCACATAAATTATGCAAGGGCAAAACCTGGCGAAAACCTTGATTTTTGTCCACTCATTCCTGTTCGAAGAGAAGCAAACCCATGAAAGTTCATGTGGTGGCACAATAGTGTTGTTTTGATGCAGCCACCATTTTCTGACAGGACCCGACGTGAATCGATTGAACGAACCCAAACGTAGGCAAGGTCGTCCATCAAAACGACGGGACGACAACTTAGAAAATTTTGCGTTTCATTATTCTCGGGTGTCGTGAGCCACACCTGCACGAGTCCGGCCAGAATGGCAAGTTTTGGAACATGTGTAGTACAGTTTTGCAGCAATGTGACCCATGAACGCCTCTATAGCCTTCTAGGGTCGAAGCCACTCGGACGGGCGAAGGAACGAACAAACGAACCAATGAACACCTTCGCTCACATTGTTGCTGTCCTCCACAGTTGCCCCCTGCATGGACCCACGATATCATGCCATTAATCGCGACACAATTTGCAGCCTCGCAGTGGCGAGTTAAAAAAGTGTCCGAGTCTTCCAGCAACGTGGCCAGCAACCGATGCACACACGGGCATTTGAAAAAGAGATGATACACGCTGTCAAGATTTGCACTGCCCGAGTACACCCCATTGAAACACCGAGCCTAGCCACTTGACTGACCATCCAACGGGGTCCTGTGGCCTAGTGGAACATGAATTGTCGCACTTGTGTCAGTTGTGGCTAATTTGTAATTTCCCTGTGCTGCCCCGTTTTTCACCACCACCTTCTTCCAACCCTCGTCGTATACTTGAGAGGGGGAGGACGAAAGGTAGGTGGGGGTATCTCTCAACAATTTTTTGCGTTCATTCTGTTTCAATATATATCGAATTTTCCCTTCCCCCTAGGTGCCTCTCAATTTCCTGCATCCATTTCGTTTCATAAATAGACTTCCCCTATTGGCCTCTCCGCCATTTCTTACGTTTTTGCTGCTGCAATATCCGAATTTCCCCGGCATCAACAACTTCCTGCATGCATCTTGTCTCAAAATCTAAATTCCACCCACCCCGTGCCATAGTCAGTAATAAGAACCTCAAGCAAGATAATGTTAGTCAGTTTGTTGGCAACCTGTGTGAATTAGAGGGGCCAAGGTGCCTCAACCGATCGACGCTCGGTTGAGGCACTTTGCGTGTAGGCCTTTTATGGATGTAACCTTCATGCGGCTCAGTGCGTGAAGATGTCTGAAGCAAAAAAAAACAACATCAACAATTGCAGGAAACGAAACCGTCCTTGTTTCGTGGGAACTACTAAAAAGCTTGCGGCTCAGGGATAAGTGTCGCTGCGAAGGGACATACTGCTATTGTTTCCTTTCCTGCATCAAGTTCGTTTCATACGTAGACCTCCCCTATTGGCCTCTCCGCCACTTCTTACGTTTTTTGCTGTTGCAATATCCGAACTTCCCCGGCATCAACAAACTCTTGCATGCATCTTGTCTCAATATCTAAATTCCACCCACCCCGTGCCATAGTCAGTAATAAGAACCACAAGCAATATAATGTGAGTCAGTTTGTTGGGAACCTATGTGAATTAGAGGGGCCAAGGTGCCTCAACCGATCGACGCTCGGTTGAGGCACTTTGCGTGTAGGTCTTTATAGATGTAACCTTCATGCGGCTAAGTGCGTGAAGATGTCTGAAGCAAA
>Ga0126342_10020174_pt1 | contig 11232 bp, 12 predicted proteins | sample Cyp1metagenome_FD_92528 | JGI IMG/M metagenome (GOLD analysis project Ga0126342, IMG submission 92528) | Coral microbial communities from Lord Howe Island, Old Settlement Bay, Australia - Cyphastrea 1 metagenome | ecosystem: Host-associated > Invertebrates > Cnidaria > Coral ...
ACAAAGGCGTCCCTTCGTCATATCACAGCAAATGATGAAGCGTCTTCGTTGAGTGGTGACTTCATCATTGCTCACCACTCCCCTGCATTAAATTTAATTTAGAATTAGAAAGGGAGAGGACAAGGGAAGAAAAAGAGAGAGAAGAAGTTTTACATCTATTCAGATGTTACACACACACATATATATATATGTATACATATTTGTATTATTATTATTATTATATATATATGCATATTTGTTTATAATATATGTATATATATATATAACATATTTATTTATTCATTCATTTCTTTATTTATATAGTTCAACCATCGACATGGGGGTTTGACCAACAAAACATGGGATCTGACCATCAAAGTTTGACTAAGCCTTGGTGGTCGGTGAAGAAATCGAGGCTGATGAATGCCCAGAGCACCAAGCAGCAGTCGCAGCACATGTTGCTCCAAAAGAAGGTGGGAACCGTGGCGCCTGGATGGGAATCATCTTCCCGTGGGTAAAAAAAAAAAAATAGAATCGACTGGTCAACTACCGTCCACATTTGACCACCAACAAACTAGGCAACATAGGAATATGGAAATTGCAATCAAAACAACATAAGAACAGAACCAAGCTACGGAAATTGATGGATACCTCAAAAATGGCCAAGGAATCCACCAAGAAGTCACAAATTCGCTGGGTGCCAGGAGCGTGAGGCAGTGCGGTCTCTCAGCTGGGCAGTGACCATCTTGACCGCACTATCAATTTGACCGCTTGGATGGGGTGAACATGCCCAATCTTCAAAGTTTGTCGGTCCCACAAGATTCAGAACATGTAATCTGGCCCGAGAGTCTTGAGAGCTTGACGTTCGGTTCTGGATTCAACCAGAGCCTGGCACTAGCTGACCAAGTAATCTTAAGAGTCTGAGGGTCTGACATTGGGCGAGTCCTTCAACCAGAGCTTGGATAATGTGAATTGGCCAAGTAATCTTCGATGCTTGAGGTTTGGCCAACACTTTGACCAAAACATAGAAAGGATGACATGGCCTCAGTCTCTACAATCCTTGACCTTTGGGGGTCGGTTTAACCAGAGTCTAAAGCATGTGGACTTTCCAGCAAATTTGCAAGACTTGACTTTTGGCCAGCGCTTCAACCAGACCTTGGAAGGCGTGAAGATGCCGAATCTTCAATCATTGAAGTTGGGTGCAAGTTTCAACCAGAACATGGCGAAAGTAAGCCTGCCGGATAGTCAGTTTGAACGCCTCGAACTTCTGACCTTGCCGGCTGGTCTTCAAAGCTTGATCTGTGTTCACAGCTTGGAGGGCGTGGCATGGCCAATAAATCTTCAGTACTTGACTTTTGGTTTTGGTTTCAACGAGAGCCTAGTCCACGCGACCTTGCCAGATGGTCTTCAAAGCCTGACTTTTGGTGAGCGATTCAACAAGAGCTTGGAGCACGTGATTTTACCTGCCAGCCTTCAAAGCTTGACCTCCAGTGAGGCCTTCAACCAGGGCCTGGAGCGTGTGACGTTACCCAGTGGCCTACAAGACTTAACTTTTGATGATTCTTTCAATCAGAGCTTGGACGGAGTGACCTGGCCCATTGGCCTCAAAAGGAAGCGACTTTTGGAAGCGACTTCAACCAGAGCTGCCTCAGCTACCTGCAACCAATGGCCGAGATGTCCTCTAAGGTACCAGGGTGAAATCACTCACATCCTCCGTCCTGATCGAACATTCCAAGGACTTTCTCATGGTGAATAGCTTCCCTTAGCTAAGATGAGATCACTGAACCCGGGTAACCCCCTTGATAGCGCTGTGTCGACGCCCGTCGCCCAACAACTCATGAGGGGAATCATGTTCGCTCCGAATTCTTTGGATCTCGTTTCACCGAGAAAAGTGTGCTTCCAAAATTAGACCATGAGTTTTTTCGTTCAATTTGTGAGTGACTACCAGTTGCACATGAAGTTCTTTCGGATCCTGTCCTTTCAATACGGCAAGATGAGAACAATCAACCGATGTAGCTGATCAGATTGGTTTCAGGTTGCAGTTGAGCATTTGGAGGATCCAACTGAAGATTGCAGAAAGTGAACAAACATATCCGGTGAAATATGTCAATCCAATTGTAGGGCGTTTATAGCAAGCTCAATCAACTACTTACGAACGTTCGAGATAGTCCCAGGAGGGATATAGTTGACCAACCAACTTGGCAAAAAAAGCAAAAATCTGTGAACCAAACAAATCAAGTGTTGATGCAACTGCCAGTCTAGGGAGTCTCGGGCCTGTATCATGTTTGGTCGGCGGTTTCACAGAGTACAACTCACTGGGGTTGATGGCGATGATGAATCATGAGCGAATGGATGCATGTGGAATAATGTTGCTGTGTGAAACACTGTGAAACCAATCAATATTAAACCCCATTTTCATGAGTCATGTCACAATATAATACAATATATTCATATTAAACCCCATCAACATTAACCCCCATTAATGATGATTAAACCCCAATAAGGTGTTTATTGGCTCTAAAAAATGACATTGCCATATTGCTGCCTCGAGGCCGAGAGGCAGGCCAACCTGGAACGGCTAGAAAGCTCAGATTTTTGCGGTCACAAAAAACCAAGGAACGATTGGCTTTCAAGAAATCATATCATATAAATATATTAAATATATTAAATATATCATATAAATCAAAAAACATGTTGTTCAGCAAGGATTTTGAGATCCTTTCTGATCTGTGAAAGACGGAGATCACGGCGAAGCTGGGCGACGAGGGATCGAGGGATCGTCCGAGGTCATCCTATTTGAAGCAGAGGAAAGATGAGGTGCGGAAGTTCCGCTGCGGAAGCGCGAGATTTCGCTGTCAGCATTGACGATTCTCAGATTGACTCAGATTGGTCATTGATGGTCATTGAGTGCTGCCTTTTTGACTTCGCCGAGTTCTGGTAGATTCTATTCTATTCCCTCTTGAGGATTCTTTAGGTGGATTCCATACCTCGGCGATACTGCCATTTTCTGTTTAGGTTACTGCTTACAGGTGTTCAACCATGGCAGTGGGAATTCCTCGTGAATGTTGGTTTCAATATGTTTCAACTGGCAAAATTTTTTGGCAACATGGACTCCCCCTCAGGCGAAGCGTCGCATGGAAGAAGAGCGGATGGCGCAATTGGAGAAGTACCGAGAAGATTACGAGGTGAAAGCATGGATTATAATGATATACAATGATAAAAATGGGGGGTTTCCATAGTCATGGGGTGACCCCAATAGCTGGATGATTTTTTGATGGAAAATCCATCGATGTGCGAGATCCCCATAGATCCCCGGGATCCCCCACCTTCAGGCACGTGCTGCGCAAGAGGAGATGCTCCGCGCCCGTGTGGAGCTGAGGATTTTTTCCCTGTGCCATCGCTGTTGGTGTCATGGAGTTTTTTCGAAATCGATCCAGGGGATACCTGGTTACCTGGTGGTTTTCCTATGGTTAATAGTGGTTCAATATGGTTCAATGGTGGTGAATATAGTGGTAACATTCAACGGTGTGTAAAGCACCTGGTCTTTACCAGCGTTGAACTTTAAAGCGAACTTGAACCTCCAAGACCGAAAGACGCGCAGGCATTCCTCAATATTTAATGCGGCCCTCAGCAAAGACTCATTGCGATTCATCAGTCTAACTGGTCCGTTTCTTAAACTTGGATAGCCCAGTTCCATACCGCTCTATTTCAGTTGGCAGGTGCATTGATTTCTCACTAGTGAACTTTAATTACTTGGGGGAACCCACCGTGAAGAAAGTCCAGGTTCTGGTGATTTCAAGAGTTTCGTACAGAGAAGAAACCCATCTGCATATCTACCCAAATCAGCGTCGTCGGCTGAATTATGCATTCTAAAATATGGTTCCCGCTTGAGTATACTCTACGCTCTTTAGCCCTTGAGAGCGCTGAAACCTACCTGCCTCATGTATGATTATTATAATTAGCTCAAATACCTTTTATGCAAGCAGATATGTGAACATGTTTGTATACCAGGCACTTCAGATACATGGCGCATACGGGTACACATATGCTCACGTAGAGAAGTGAGAGGGAGAGAGAGAGAGAGAGAGAGAAAGTAAAGAAGTGAAGAAAGAAAGGATCGTTAGATAGACACATACATGGAAAGAACAACATAGATAGATGGAAACCCTACACACAAACACACAGATAAATCACCCTCTGAATAGTAGGACATTGTTTCTCCATCTGTTTTAGGACACTGATATTTCCTAATTCCAAGCTGCAGTCACTGCAGTCACTTCATCGAGGCACAGATGCCCTGGTCGCCAAGATGGAAAAGGAGGAGATGGAACTCATCCAGAGGCGACCCCATGGCATCCATGGTGGCCATGGTGGCCAGCTTTATGAACCATTACCAGCCCAACAAAAACTGTAACATACTGTGATATACTGTGATATACTCTAATATACTATAAAGTATAATGTAAATATTATATACTGTCATCATTTTTTGGTAGGATTATATCTTTTGTGGAGGTTTTTCGAACATTATCCAACCAGAGCTTTCCATATTTGCAGTGCCGCAGGTTGCAGAACACCCAGACCGTCCAGCGCAACGCCTACGAGGAGTTGGAGGCACGGCCTCATGGCCACGGCCACATGGCACCCCTTGGTGACTTGGTGAGATTTTTGGCTGAAGACATAACCGGACAGAACTAGATCATACTAGATCAATTATCAGTTTAGTAACTTACAATCCCAATTTGACATATTTTTCAGCTTGAAACCTCCAAGCACACGGTTGTTCTTATATCCAGGATAGAATCATCAAGCTAATCGCTGTTGGTTTTAATTATCCATGTTGGGGACGGAACTAACTTGATGCTACCTGTGTTCAGGTAAACCATCTATCAATGGAGGATGGAAGATTTGCCCTTCCTATGTGGTTTTTATGCCGCTTTCCCAAACCAAAGTGCCTGGCTGATGGGCCGCCCAAAGGGTGGTTTTTCAGGCCGCCTTGGGCCAAACGAGCCAACAGATCTCCTCCTCTCGAGGCGACAAGAAACTGGAGGGAGGTTTGGGGACACGATTTTCATCATGTCCTTTGGATTGAACTTAAACCAGCGAACAAGAGATGGCTATTTTTGAGATTTTACCAAGTAATAAAACTGAGGAAGAACGACAAAGATGTGAGTGCATCAAAAAAAAATAGACCTGCCAGTGACTCAAGATGGCAAGGAAAGTTCGACTTGTCCAAGAGGAAAGCCAATAGAGATTGTTCATAACCATTGTTTACGAGAGTGTACAGATCAAAATTTCGGTGGATGGGTCATCCCAGACAACTGCGTTCGCCATCCAGCTTGATGCAGTCGGGTAGAAGTCAAGTCAGATGGTTGTATCTACAAGAAGGATCAATGTAATCAATGTACCTCACCCATATTGGGATACAGCGTGAGTTTCGGGGCATGAATGTTGTTCCTGGGGTTGAAGAAATTGGGGGGACTGAGCCCGAGCCGAACCAAAGTTCATAACATCGCAGCATGGTCAAGTGATTTCCTGATTAAACACGGTGTGCCCCAGACTGTGAAATCCCTAAATAGTCCATGTTCACTATCCAGTTATCCCGTATACTCTTCCAGGTGGGATGACTCCCAGATCCCCTGACCAGGCCCAAAAGCCGAGCCGCGTCCGGCGGCATGAGGATCTGGAGTCTCAGGAAATCTGAAAGGAAGATGTCGATATCTGGAGATTGGATAGTTAACATTGTTTATGTTTAACACCATGGATGGTTAACACACCCATATTTGGATGCTCAAGACTGAGATACTTATTTTTTGTTTGGCTACCTGACCGGGTTGCGTGACGATGCGCCCCCGTGTTTGCTGGTCTTTCACCCGATCTTTGACTGAGGAGACCCGAATCGCTTGCGACGGTGGCAGGTCGAATTCAAAGCCCCCGAGGTGTGGCTGCTGCGGGATGGCACCGCTACCATGCTGCAGTGATGCAGGGATGTTATGTGAACCTCTGCACATCTATTGGGAGTCATTATATTGGTGGAATCCTAGTAACCATGCTTGGGGTCACCAAGACTTTTGGAGCTGCCCAGATGATTCAGGGGGAACTTCCTACCAGTTTTTGATAAGGTTACCTTCAAAAACAAAATCGTAGCCAGTGAATGGGTGGCTTCAAACATTTGTATCATTTCCATCATTTCCAGCATCAATTTGTCAGTGGCTAATCGCTAATCACTCAATTTTCTGAATTCAACCATCCTTCATAATAGACCCCTATCCAATCCGATCCATGTCAGTGGCATTCAGTGGGTAACAGGCAGCTTGGTAGCGCCCATCCCCAGCCTCTTAGTTCGATGCGGGGAGCCGCCCGGAGCGCCCGGACCGTCCGGACCGTACTGGCTGATGATTCACCCAACGTGAGCATTTCCATTTTGGCAAAAGTGACAATTGCTACCTGGTTGGTGCTGACTGGTGCTTGGAACCATGGAATTTTGAATAACTTTCCATATATTGGGAATGTCATCATCCCAACTGACGAAGTCATATTTTTATATATTTTTTAGAGGGGTTGAAACCACCAACCAGCTACAGTCTCTTTTTTTGGGGGGGAGGGGCCTATATGCTTCCAGTATGGGTACTTGATAAAACGATCAATCTAAGTGGATATGTTCATGATAGAAACAATCAAGAACTTGGTCATTGGACCCTGAGACTCGGGTTTCCAAAGAATTGGCTTTGACCGCAATGATAGCAGAACAAGATGGCTATATTCGCCAACTGCAGACTTTTCAACCGCCTCAAAGTTGATGTGCTTCCCAGAAAGGCATCTGGCTAGCGTCCCGCAGAAAAACAAGGGTTCATTATCCCATCTATCTATAGATATATGATATATGATATATGATATATATATATACATACATACATACGTGTATATATACGTGTATATATATATGAGAAGGGTTATTCCATCTCTTTCTTTCTTTCTTTCTTTCTCTATACAGATATACATATCATATGTGGATAAGTGTGTTAGATCTCACAGTATGGTCATTACCCGACTGGGCGGTGAACCGCGCGTGAAAAATGCGACTGGTGCACCCCACGTTAATGCGAGCGACGAAAAGCGGCGGACGCTACCTGCGCCGCAGGTTGATCAATTCATTGGACCAGGTTGACCAATATTTATCGTATGGGGGTTGGGAGGAGGGTTACCGTTTTTAATGGGTTGATTCATTACTTGTGTGGACTCGCCAGTGGAAGACTAGGGACAGGTGAAAACACAGCACTAATTGAGATGGAAAGATTCAAGATAGAAATTGATAGATAGCAAGCATATATTAGAACATATTCATAATGTGTATATATATATATATTATATGGAGTATATTTGTGTACATTGCTAAGTTTCAAGAATCCAGCCACCTTTGCTGTGTTGCTTTGGGCATTGCAGCAGTTTTTGTCGCCGCGGCTTACGGTTCAGAGACTCAGCATGGCAGACCTCAATGCCGAGGCTGGGATTGGAATGGTAAAAGAAACGAGGAATGGAACTTGAGAGATACAATGAGATATAAGAGATAACTACATTGAGATAATGTTATATAATGTTATATATAAATATATAAAAAATGTAATAATAAAATGAAATATACTAACAGATACAACATAAAAAGTGGGATGACCTTTTTTCGTCGGGTTTGGACCTGCAAAACTGCCCGCAAAACCGACCAAGTTGGAGATGTGACATGTGACCACGACATGAGATCTGACTGAGCAAACAACTTCAAAAGTTGGCGATATGTTTGCTGGTCATAAGTTGACATCAGTTGACTCATCGTTGATTTGTTCATTCTTTTGCCATCCAGTTGTTTGGTGTGCAAAGCTTGACCGTTGCATGTGATGGCTGTGTACACAACCAACAATCTTGGACACACCATCACAAATCATGGGGTATCAAAAAAGATTGGGTACGTCAACGTCCATCAGAATTCTTCATGTTTTTTCCGTCAAGTCTGCGTTTTTGGTTGTACATTGTTGTCAGCGGGACGTGAGCGTTACTCAACATGTATTGATTCTATCGATTGGTCCCATGCACATCAAGATATGGTAGACAAAAAGGTTGGATTTCGTCGACTGCCATGTATTTCTGGACTAAACATGATTACCCCCATAGAAAAAACCCAGATTTCTTGCCCTTCGTGGCTTTTTAGCCCTGCCCAAGAGGCATTACGGCAGAAGCTTGCCGAGGCGGAGGCCTCACCCAAAATGGGGGAGATTCCCATTGACAATGGGGATGCCATGATCGCGGTGATGTAATCCATCTTGTAACTACACAATTGGAGCTTTGCGCTAGAAAATACTGCAGTCATACAAAAATATGTGCACACGTGTGCATATGCGTATGCCGTATGCATATGTGTATATACATAATATGTATGTTTCTTGTATTTGTAAAATCAGAAAGATCCATGTGTTCACATGCATCTACGTGTGCTTCATATGCGGCAATTACCTGTCAATCCAACATACACATGTAGTCAATTCTCAAGAACATGAGGTTCCTGTTTCCACAATACCGTGAGGAGGGAAACACGACAACTGCCAAAAGTTTTTTGAACACTCAAGGTCCATGTGCATCCACTTAGGGTTTACACTTGCAGGTTCACAAAAGCATGGGGTGAAAGCGCTTCTGACAACAAAGAAGTTTGTGTTCTTCCACTAAAATTGCCAATTCCTAATCTCAAAAAAAGCAGTTCATGAGATGATGCAATTTGGAGGATTCCACTATCGTTCGGTGATGTTTCCGTCTTCCGTCGAGGAGGAGTACCAGCAGATTCACCAAGAGTTGACCCAGTCCCAGGTAGAGCTGCAAGAGGCGAGGGATCGTATTTCGGGGCTGTTCACATTCTGCGGACTCCCCATGGATGGTGTAAATATGGGGAAATCCCACGTAAATCCTGTGACTACAAATTATCCATGGCTCGTGGGTGAACCCGAGTATTGATGGCTCGTCGCCGTGAGCCATGCCCGGTTTTTGATCCATGGGGATTTTATGTTTCTATCAAGATATTACCAGCGATGGAGAATGATGGAGATATAACAGACAAGAATGGTGTGTTAGCCACTAAAAGTGGTCAGAACGTTTGAAGACCAATCTGCACGGATGAACATCATCTACCACGACCACCGATTTTGACGAGAAAACCAGGGTGTCAGGGGTGTGATAGAAAAGGTGGTGTTTGGAGAAACTCAAGATTTTGAGATCCACGTCTTTTTGTGGACTGGCTATGATTGGCTAATGTGGCCAGATATTGGACATCCATTTCACGTGTTTCACGTGTGTCCATTTCACAATCTTTCCTGGTTGATCTCCAACACTCACCATGTTCGAGCTCGTGGCGAGCACAGCGAACACAGCTTGCCTCACAGGCTCGAAGATGTGGAGGTCAATTACTGAGCGCTGCAGAAGCAGTCTGGGTGGCACAGCTGGCCCAGCTTCCTGAAAGAACGCAGTTACGCAGTTACGCAGTTTTCCAGGTTAACAATGAAAGTAGATGAAAGTAGTCTGTTTTGGCTATTTGGGCTTTTTAAAAATAGAGAAGCAGTTCATTTTTTCCGACAACTTTCTTGACATATCACGATTTTGAAGCTGGAACAGGGAACACATCCTGGCCATCCATGAACGGTTATCAAAAGATGCAGAGCCCCCAACTTTTGTGGCAGATGTGTCCAGGTTTGTCTGAAAATTGGGTATTCCCAAATCCCATGATTCTCATTGATTCATCATTTTTGTTGAGTAAAATACCACCAAACAGGGTATACCTGGTATACCTCTGGTGTATTTTCCTGGAGAAACCCATTTGGACCGACGGTTTGAGGCGCTAGCCCCTTTGATGCTTGAGCTTGCTCGAGCAAGGCGCGGTGCAGCAGGGACGGTACTGGGAGCCTCGACGTGATCCTGTTTGAAAGGTCACAGCAAACACTATTATATATATATATATATGATATATATATATACACACGTGTATACATATAATATAGACATATAATACATACATATAATACAATATATACTATATACATATAATATACGAATGTACACATATATATATACATACATACATACATCCAGGCAGGCAGGCAGGCAGGCAGGCAGACAGACAGACAGACATACATACATATTTGTATATATATAGGGATAGATTGAATGCAACATGTAATAGGTGGCTTCAAAACGGGCTGGTCATCCTCCATGAATCATCGACGGCACCGCATATCGAGGATTTGCGGTTGAGAGCTATCTCCATATCACTGTGCAGGGAGCCTACATTATATATATACACATACACATGTATATATACGTATCATAGAATATTATAGCATGATGTGATCCAATCTTATGTCATGGTATGTTTTAGAATGTTATAGAATGTTATCATATCTACGTATCTTCACTTATTCATATACATATGAAGGTACATGTTCCAACTCAGATTTTCCGCTGAAACCACCTCTACTGATTTGCGACGCCCAAATGGCTGGTCGTTTCTCGCGGCTGGGTGCTCAGGGAAGCTACACGTCTTCTGCTGCCACCAGTGCTGGCGCAGGATGAAGTAAAGGATCCGCCGGCTCATTGCTTCGCGATGAGAATTTGTCTGAAAATGATGCGCTCAAGGGGTATTTAAAACCATACCCCAAAAAGAGATTTGTACCGTGATTTTTATCGAAAGAGACTTTGAATGTTCCCAAAATGAAGATACGCCAGCAATCAGGAAGAGGAAGAAAGAAATCTTCCAAGACTGGACATGTCCTCTAAAAATGCCAGAACTAGACAGAATTAGGAAGAAAGAACGAATGCGGGGGCGCAGAAGCACACACACAGATTCATATGAAATATAAAATACACTGTATACACTTATCTTGATGCAAGTGGCCACTGCAAACGGATGTTCGTTGGTGATGTTTGTTGATGTTTGTTGCTGTTTGGGGAGTGGATTGGATAGTCAATGGATAGTCAAGAATGACCATCAACGGCCACATGGCTGACATGGCCCAAGGAGACGAGCACAGCGCCCTCCTTGTCTTCTAGAGAAGCAATCGAGGCACGGAGATGAGTTTCATGCAATATCTGTATACATCATATACCAGTAGTACCGCACAAGGCGGTGGCGGAAGTTTCAAAAATAAGAAACCTATAGGAGAGGTTGGTTGTTGTGAATCACGGATGGCAGAGCGAATCCACTGATTGACCGAAAAGTGGTTG
>Ga0126342_10020175_pt1 | contig 11231 bp, 16 predicted proteins | sample Cyp1metagenome_FD_92528 | JGI IMG/M metagenome (GOLD analysis project Ga0126342, IMG submission 92528) | Coral microbial communities from Lord Howe Island, Old Settlement Bay, Australia - Cyphastrea 1 metagenome | ecosystem: Host-associated > Invertebrates > Cnidaria > Coral ...
CTTGCCATCCTTTTCCAATTTTGTATCCTTGCAGTCCCAGCAGTCCTTGGCCTTCTCAAAGTCGTTATTCTTCGACGAGTGCACCTCCATCGCATCTTCTAGAGCTGCAAAGGCTTCCCTGTGAGTGCCATGCGCGCATGCCGCGGTGGCCGCCAGGAATCTCTCTCAAGCACTTCGACTGTGACGAAGTATAGCACTGATGGTGTGAAGTACAGAATATATATATATATATATATGTGCACACTGCTGGTGGAATTCTAGACAAAGAAATGTGCCGCACACTTGAATATCTTCTGCCTTCAGATTCATAGGCTTTAGTTTTTGATGATTTTTGGGGATAGCCTTTCATGGAGCTTCGCATCGCCCCCACTTGCTGTCGAACCTGGCTTTCTTGGCGTGAGCAGAATACTCGTTGCTCTTGTTTTCAACGGCCTCGCTTGGGCCGGTGCATGCCCCTTCGTGCCATGGCAAGCCATCTAGCATGAACCTAACTCACCAATAATTTCAAAGAGACTCTGGACTTTGGGCCCATATAACATCAACAGGGAGATTCAACCATCGTTGGCTCCCAAAGGCTCTAAAATCAATGGGGCAGAAAGCAGGGCCTGCTGCCATGACTCCCGCCTCCAGCTTTGCTTTCTTCTCCTCCAGGGCCGATTCCGCAGCTGTCTGCTTCAGTTTCACAGCTTCCATCTGTGCCTTGAGTGCTTTCCTCATACGCCATGTTGAGGCAAAGAAATGGGCCCGAAGATGGGCATTGGTTTGCCCGAGCATCCATTTATGGACATGTGTACTTGTACAAAAATATAGAGATAGATATAGAGCTTTATTTGCAGCTTTGATTCCCAAAACGCCCCAAGTCATTGTCACTTCCAACTGTTTCTCTCCCCCATGTTCTGGATCCAAATCATCCCACTCCCTAAGGCTGAGCAGAGCATCATCTTCCTGGACACTCGGCCATTCACCTTCCGGATGGCAGCATTCACCGCAAGGGGCACTGTGCGGCTCATGCTGTTGGTGATGATAACAGCGTCCTGCTTCAGGCTGGCATGCACCGTGGCATCATCGCGGATGGCCATCAAACACGAAAAGAGCGACACGTGCACCACAATGCGGGCAAGCATCGCGCACGAGAAAGGCCTAAAAATAGCAACTTGTATATTTGCTGTGAGATTGACAGCTGCAAGATGGTTTCTGACCGATCTGTCCAAGCAAGCAGCAAGTCCAAAGCAACCATCAATTGGTACACAAGTCGCGGGGCGCCGGACCCCAAGTCACAGGATGCCCCCCGAAGAGCATCAAAGGCCCAAGAAAGACCGACAATATAAACTTCCGTATTTTGAAGATTACTGAAATTTACTGAAGGTTCACAACTGTTGGAATCATCCCAACTGTTCGACGATCTCAACATATCTCAACTGCTGCTGGAAACGGCCAAGTGACCCGGTGAGCTCCACCGAAAGCTGCCACAGTGCCGCCTTGCTGTTCAACACGCCTCAGGCTGACTCAGGCAACACATATGAGGAGCTGAACAGTTTCAAAAATCCATGCAAAACCACAACAGGTATCTGGAAATATCTGGACAATGATATATTCTGATGATATATGTGTTACGTTACATATCTGTATTTCGCAAACCTGGAGGGACAAGGAAAATGAAAAATGACAGCCCTCCTGAACAACGATCAGTGATGGCGCTAGGTCGGCGAATGAGATCTTTGTGATTTGCCCAGGGGGGTATCGATTGAGTATCCATAGGACATCTTGATGCAACTGGTCCTTGGATCACTGATACAACTAGATCTTCCCAAAGACTAGCTCAGGCAGAATCCCTGCATACAAGCAGTGAATCAAAAATCAATCGCCATGTATTGGTACAGGGGCTGTATGGGGCCCCAAAGTTGATGTTTCAATTTGACCCTCTCACCGTGTCTCACCTGAACCTCCCCATACCCAGCTGGCGCTCGCAGGTGACCACGCCTGCGCTCTCCTGCATTGTCAGGGCGATGATCTACAGAGAGACGAACCGCAAAGCCATCCTGCAGCATGTCCCAGCGTGTCCCATCGTGTGGCTTCGAAAGGCCAAGAATGGGCCTTAGGTAACTTAGGACGTCTGAGGCTACTGTCTGGCAATTTATCACGGCAATCAATAGGGAATCCCTTGTCCATTGCCATGCCAGAGTACCCGAGTACCCCAATTTGGGGCAATGTTGGATCAATAGTAAATTGCTAAGAACAGCAGGGGTCTGAAATTTTGCCCGTGGCCATATGGTTAAAAATGACGAAACCCGAAGTTGGATATGCTTTAATGGTAGTCAATGGCGGTAGTGAAGCTGACCAAAATATCATCCTAAATCAGTGCAAAACGAGTCGTAGATTTTGAATGATTTTGATCGCCCGGCACAGATCGCTTCATTCGTCCTCCCTCCCCAATCTTGCAAGCACATTAGTACATTACATAGGTGTTCCTTACAAAGGGTTAGAATTTCCAGAAGAACCTTTTTTACGGAAGTATAGAAGTCGCGCGCAAAATCTGCGCCTTCTTCCCCAAGACAGCTCTGCTATCTCCAACCTCAAGCCGAAGTGGTGCCCACTGTCCACGGCCAAATTTGTATGGAATCTTTGGGATCCGGCATTCGCCACCAGCAGTCGCAATCTGCCTTCCTTGCCACGGACGGCTGCATCCACAGCAAGGTCCATATATATAAATATATACATATTTATTATTTATTTATGTATTTATGTATTTATTTATATATTTATTATCATATGTTGGATTCAAATGCAATGTGTCGCCGTGCTGTATGTATGTGTGTGTGCGCGTGAAATGAAAATCTGTGTGTGTGTGGGAACACCTGTTTCAAAGGACACAAAACAACTTTAACTAACCAGTTTACAAACAGCAGAGGGGTGTGGCACCCATGTCCTCACCACATGCAACGAAGCTATGGACATGGGTGGGAAGTGAAACCCGGCGAGTTCCCTGTTCGCGCACAGTTGTGAGGACTTGTTACTTCAGAGCCTGCTTCAGGGTTGTACATTCCGTAATGTAATGGCATCCGGGCTAAGCCGAAAACCCAGCAAGCCGACACAACCATTTCACTTTCACCGCCTCCGTTCGGAGTATTCCTTAGTGTGACCCACAGTGTGTGTGTGTGTCTGTCTGTCTGTCTGTCTGTCTGTCTGTCTGTCTGTCCATCTGTCTGCCTGTCGGAGGGCCGATGGCACGAATTCATCAATTGTGAAGCAATTTTAGCGCTTTGCTCTCAGTAAAAGCCCAGATTTGCGATCCAGAGAGTAGTGGTTGCGTGCTGATAGGCGGATGATATGCGGATGCATGATGAATAATATGATGTCTCTATGTATATCTCATTTTGTATCGTATGAACAAGTACGGACATACCTGTATGTACCGATACCTGTCTCCCTGTCCTCTCCCTTGCAGCATTTGCATTTATGATATATATATATATATATAAATATAAATAAATAAATAAACATCATTTATTTATTTATTTATTTGCTTATTTATTTATGTGTTATCTATTTATTTATTTACTTATTTGTTTATTATTACATAATATATATATATAATTATATATATATAATTATATATATAATTATATATATATATATATTATGATGTATCAATGATGTATGATCTCCCTGTGCGCCTGTACCACTACCAAAATATGCCAAAGGCACTGATCCTACGGACATCGATTTGAAGGGTCCTCAATGTCCGTATCGCCCCTTACACGAAGTCACACATTTATGACTTGACGGCTGGCTACATCTAATTACTTCCCTTCATACCATTTTTTGACCAATTTTTGACCCTTGCTCAGACTTGCTCATGGCCCACCGTGATTTCAAGAAATGGATCCCGTCCTGCCCTTACCATGGCCCAACATGGCCCAACTGTCTCCTCATCAGGGCCCGCCAGGCACGCAGCGCAGCAGGTACTACCAGACGTGGCCCATGTTCGGCCTTAGAGGTGCCAGTGGTGAAGGATGGTGAATGAAACGGGTGCCGAGACGATGGACCCGGGGCACCGTGCCAGCACCACCTTCCAGTTTGTTGGCATACCTTTCAGCATGCTCCAACTTCTTGGGTCAGCAGCAGGCACCAAACATATGACAACGTAATAGAAGATGAGTTGTTGGTGTCATTTTCAACTGAATTACAACATGCTGGTTGATGCTGGTTGGCTGAAATACCAAGTAATTATGCCAAACTGATTGCAGTCGACATACTAGCATATGAGGCCTACTGAGGGGGTCACTGATGGAAGGAGTGCTCTGTGACCTTGAACCCGGCCAACAGAGAAGACTTGAGGATCTGTTCCGCGTTGGCGTCCTGGAAACTTGAAGGCGCCAGTGTCTGTCTAGGGATCGCCGAAAATAAAGGTTTCTGCCCCTCAGCAACTGCCGAGGGATTGTAAGTACTATATATATATAAGTATCTATAAGTAGGCTTGCAACCCAGTTACTGATAGTTCCGGACATGCTATGGCTCGTGGCCACACTTCTCTGGTTGATTCCCATCACAGCAAAACCACTGGCAAATCAAGACATACATCAAGAAAAGAATAAACTTCCCTCCACGACACCAAGAAATTCCCAAAAATCTCCGTCTCCATCTGAGTTCCTGACCCTCTTCCGCCTCAGACTCAGACATCTTGTAATATTTGTGCAATGTATCCAGTTGTACTCGGCATAAGTCACCTGAGGCTTTAGCTGGTCCCGGAGCGAGTCCAGAATGTTGCGCTCCAAGTTCAGCACCACCTGATGTCAGATGGACCTCGTCGTCCATTACCAAAATGCTGGGTGGATATCCATCAAAATTATTCAAAATTGCTATAGATATCTATAGATTCTGTAGGCATCTTTAGGCTATGGAATTGGTTTTATTTATATATATATACGTATATATAGTCCACTATACAGGTGCCTGTATTTTTGGCACAGTGTGTATGTCATGGTTACCCATTTCAGCTGAACGGACCCCGAAAAAATCTGGCTCCAGAGGCTGGGCTCCCCACGAAATTGCTACAGGAGATACCGGCATGGCCATCCATCACAGCATAAAGCGTTAGTGCCTGGAGCAAAGCTGGGAAGTCCAAAAAAAGAGATCGAGATGCCCAAGACTACTAGCCCTCAAACTTTCCGCTCCAGTGAAGAATGTGAATGGATACTCTGCGGGATAATTTCAGGGAGGGAAATTCTCCTGAAACGATCGAAATTCAGGGATCGCACTCTCTCAGGGCCCTTGAGCACACTCATTTTTTAAGAAACATCAAGGCTCTGACTGCTGATTTTCCAGACGTACCCAGCCTTAAGGAATTGGGCCGGCTGCTTCAGTTTCTGTGTGCAGCATGCTGGCAGTTGCGATTCTGGAGCAACAAAGCAGCAAAAACTTTAAGATGCAACGCCGCTTTTCTCTTCGCTTGAGTCAGCAAGGACAGGATTTAGTATGCTCCACTTGACGCGCCTTGCGCAGAACTCAGGCAGCGTCTGCAAAAAGAGCCAGCAGTCCATCTTAAGATCCAGCGCAGGGCGCATCTCTGAATGGACAGTTTCGACGGTCGCCACATCTGATGCTCTCGCCAGGTGTTCCATTTGTTCCATCTCATTGGAAAGGACAACAGGTGCCGCAGCGCACCCATCTTGCCCCTGGCTTCTGCGGTTCTGGTTTGCAAATGTTGTGCTGGCGTGGTCCTTTGTGGGGTTGGAAGGGCGATGGGAAGGAATATGGTAAATATGGATAAACCAATGATGTGCTTTGACCATCTTTGACCTATGTTACTGTCGTTCTCCTTCTCCGTTTGCATTGTTTCTCGGCCGACTTTCAATTTTCTCAGTTGCCCCTCTCGAAATGAGAACTTCATCCCTGGCAATGCAACCCGTTGATCCTTGGATCCAGCGCCCACTAGGCGCAGCATGGCGCAGCAGACCCTCAGAGAGTGTCACCTTGGAGCTCTTGGCATCACCAGTTCCAGGGCGTCACGCTCCAAGCCTCCTAAGCCGGTGGTGGCCTGACTCAGCACGTTGGGCACACCTGTTGGTCCAAGGCCAACCGCAGTGGAGGATCCCGTCATCAACTCCCTGACCTCCAGGACTGCCGGCCGAAAGACCATCCGGACGAAGTGAAGCCTCCGAGTGGTGCTTGAGATGTGGAGCATACTGAAAAATGGGTGGCATCCCCGGAAAAACACCCACGCCGCAGAACACAAATGCCGGTCGTTTGGATTCATCAACAGAAAAGGCATGCCAAATAGGTGGACTTTACTTCAAATGGATCTCATGGTGTCTCTCTCTGTTCCATCGAATTGGGAATTCACAACGAAAAATGTCCTGAAGCCACCAACCAGGAGCTCAAGAGCCCCTGGCATGCATCCCATCATTCGCAGGCACCAGCTCACCTCTGCCAACCGGTGCACCTTGCCTTCATCAGGGTCCCCCGCGGCTGCAGCAGCTGCAGCAGCTGCCACGTCATGTCTCACCAGCGAGGTGAGGCCGCACTTCAGAGACCGCCAGGCCTGAGCTCTGCACAAAATCTCTTGTTGAACCACTTGCAGGTGGCCGCTTGGCACCACCTTGGCCATGGGATGCCATGATACGCCATGTGTCAAAGTTGCAGGGCCCATGAATCCGCAGAATCGTTGGTGCGCTTGCGGTGGAACTTTTGCAAAATCGTCGTTCCATGGGGGAAATAAATGCAAATGATTGAACTCAAACCATCCATATCCATGTGGGGGCTAATGATTTTGCCCGATCCCCACCTTCCGCCTCCACATGCCTTCCACCACCAGAAGTGCATCTCTCCACCTGGCGCTGCAGCTCATCGCCTCCACCATCACAGCGAAGGTTACACCATCCGGCGCCAACTGGCGAAGCTCCAACTGCTGCAGCAGCTGCAGTCCCACCGACCACCGGGAGGCCTTGCTGCAGGTGGCCAGGAGGTGGTGACAACTTGGCAAGATCTGCTGCACGTCAGCTGATTCAGCTGTCACCTGGAGGCCCAGGTGGAACACCTCCAGCGCACTTCGCCAACGGTGTAGCCGCTCGCAGGTGCTGAGAACTGAACCCAGCAACACGAGGTCAACCTGAAGAAGGCGGGGCTCCCTCAACAATTGTAACAATTGCTTGGAGCAACCAGGCCCCGGCCCTGGCACCTAACTTTCAAGACATTAAAACTGAAAGTTCTAAAAACTCGACGTTACTTTTTGCAGGGTATAATCCGTTGAATCTAAAAGCATGCAATTGTATAATTAAATTATATTAAATTAGCCCAATTTTTTAGCCTGGATTTCTCTATCGACGCATGCAAACATGGTTGTGACCCGTTTTCAATGCCAGTTGCTTCCATTTTTGGGTTTTCCAGATCATGATCCTGGGTCAAATGGGGCACCCTTGACATGAACTTGTCAAAAGATCCCCAAAGAAAGAACACCTGTTCGTCATTGTTCATCTACATGCATACTAATCATCCTATAGATTCAAAACCGAAAGCATTAGAGATCATCTAATTCTATCTCATTCTAGACTACTTGAGTGCCTCAGCATCTTGATCTGGGCATCCCAGTGACCCCCAGGCGCAGCTGTTGCGTTTGCTTCAGGAGCACCATGGCGGTGTCCAGCTGCCGCGCCCGGCGGCAGCATGTCATCGCTGCGCTGAACGTCACCAGGTCGTGGCAACCGCGACCGTCGCAGGCGCGACTGAGCAGCTGCAGGGCAGCCTGCCATTGGAGGCCGAGGCCACAGGCACCTGGAAGATCTGGGAAGTAAAGGGGGAAGAAATGGGAAGAACATGCGATTGGAAAATGATTGAAATGAGATAAAATGGGGTGAAATGGGATGAAATGAGATGAAATATGGAGAAGGGTAGGGATGGCCCAATATGTGTATCATGATCTACCATAGTTATTCTAGTAGCATGGTTTGAGCTCAAAAAATTGAAAACACACACACACCACAAAAGAAACACTTGCCGTATCTTGACATGTAGGAAAATCATGGAAAATCGCGATGTATATAATTATACGAATGTCCAGCATTGTTGTGCTCCATAAGCAAGAGACCTAAGCCATAAGATTTTTTTTGCCGGGGCTTCTCAGAGGGTTTGCCCCAACAGCCAGCAAAGAAAATGGCAGAAAAAATGATTGTGAAAGTGTCCCTGATGGTTGTTCCCTCACGATGATTCCATGGCAAGCAGCTGATCCCCACGTTGTAACTGACCCCATCGGGCTGCAAGGATTGCTGCGGCATAGCTCGGAGCATGTCCAGCACCTGGCGCCAGTGCGAGCAGCGCAGCAGCTGGGACATAGTCATGTTGTAGGAGGCCACCTGGGTGCCCAATGGCAACATGTGGAAATCGGCTGGGAAAACCATGGAAAGGACATGGAAAGGACATGGAAAGGACATGAAAATCATGAAATGACAAGGGTTACAAGAATGTTAATGTCCTCTGGGTAACCAGGACGTGTAGTATTAGTTCATCACTGTGGCTCATGTCTGGAACTGCCCTTCAAGGATGTCGCAGCAAATCGCGAGTACATTGAGCTGTCCGAGGGAAAATTTGTGTCTTGGTCACACGGTGACACGCGAAATCAATGGATTTGACATCAAAATGACGAAGGAACCTGGGGGCTGATGCTCTTGACAATGCGCGGTGCGGACCATGTCAGCACCATTCGCCAGCAGCCCCGGTTTGGGTGCCAAGATCATGATGCCACTGGGCCGCAAGGCACTCCGTCTTCGTTTTGGTCACATGGTTTGTACAACAGCTGAGCCGAAATTTGATTTCTGCACATGATCTCAGTCACCAAGCAAATCAAGTCACAATTGAAGATATTCAAGGTATATTCAAGGTCTGCGAAGCATAGGTTTATTCAAACCAGCTTGCGGCATGACCCAATGATTTTTAGGATGCCTAAGCTTCACCCGAAGGCTGAGGTTGCAACGTACCCACTTCTCGAGCCACGCCTTGTAGGAAGCCATCCTCCATCAGCGCCTGCCGAAGGGGCAACAGATTTCCCTGGAACAGGGCCACCCTCAGCTGTGTGACAACATAGTGCCTTCTTGTGACCCTTCTCTTGGAAAACACCTCAGCAAAATTTGAGCAACTACAGCTCCAATGGACCATGTTGCTAACTAATTACTTGTCCGAATTGCAATCCGTTAAAGATCAGCTACCCACCCTGCTTTTCTGGAGCCAACAAGGTTTGCTGATACTTGCTGCTTTAGTAGAAAACCAGTGAAACAGCAATTCACCAAGCTGTACGAGACTTAGCGATCCCTCAGGATCATCATCTCGAACAGCCACAGATCTTGGGGCGTGAACCCGACTGCAGCCCCTGCAGCAGGAGCTGCCGAAGACGTGCTTCCTTCGCTGAAAGCGCTGCTCCTGGAGCGGATTGGACCCATACAGTTATAGCAATCCTATAGTGATATTTAGTTGATTAATGTTAATTTATAGTTGATTATTGAAGTGATTTTAGTCATTTCATGTCATTTCATGTCATTTCTATTATATCAGACCTCGTCTGCTTAGTGATATCCCATGATCCTCACAGGATGGCAAGTTCCCAAATCGCCACCGTTGCCACCGTTGCCGTCTCCTGCAGCTTGGGTCAAGCCATTTTGCACCATCCGGGCCAAGCCTTGTACCCGCACATTCCCAGCACACGGTTTCCTCAGCTGCGAAAGGGCGGCCTAGGGCTGGTGCGGCGATGGCAGCCGAGATGCCCATCTTCTTGAGTCGTCATCTCGTAAGAGACCAGTGCCTAGGGATGTCATAGCACATCTGTAAACATCGGGGTGTCCATCATTTCGGAAGTCGATGCATGTTCCAAGTGGCAAAACTGCAGCAGGACGTGGTACAACGGACTTTTTGTGCCCATCCTCTTGACATTCTTTCGACTAAAGTGAAACCAGAGTCTGAATAAAGTGGACCAAGGGAGCCACACATGGGACCCATGTCTTGGAAAGCGTCTGGCACATTGGCCAGAGCGCCGTTCTAACTTTCAACTTGGTCCAACTTCATTCATAGGTGCCATAGTAGGGCAGTCTGCCCGGCTCCTCCACATAAAAATCTAGCGCCATGGCCACCACCGCGATCAAGCCAGGCATTGTTTGAGCGAACTCCTTTGGGATCACCTCCCTTGGATTCTCCGACGTTCCTTCGTACCTGGGAGTTTGCTCATACAAATACAAGAATTTTGGGAGGGGTTGGCCTGGGGAAAAATAAATAAGTGCGTGTATGTATATTTTACATGTATGTACATATATAGATTATAGGTATCATTATATATGTATATAATACAATTCAATAGGTTCCCCACAAGTGGTGGTTGACCAGTCTGCCAGAGAAGTCCAGGCCACGCTTTGATGATGGCACTAAGCTGGAAGGACAAGGCCATGCAAAGCAGCTTGACGGAGGTTCCCACCTGGGTGTCGAGTTTATAGGTGTTACCCAAGGCAGCTTGCAGATAGTCGAAGGCCTTCTTGTTGTTGATGACATCCTGCAAACCTGGATTTCCAACTCACCTAGAAGATATTTGGGTGAACTTGGTGGGTGATCTTCCTTCTTTTGACTCTGATTTTTGCATGAGCAATCTTGGATCACCTTCGATTTTTCAAGGAGTGGAAACTAAGACAAATCTCTGAAAGCAACCAGAAACTGAAGCCACAGGTGGGCAGAGGTGGATCGCCGCATTGCACGTTCGCCTCCTTTACGCGATCATAGACCTTTGGATCATACACCAAATAGGACAAGTCGTCCTTGTTCCCTACCGTTTTCACCACATTTTTCAAGGATTCAGCCACCTTCTGCAGCGCTTCGTCGTTGAAGTTCTTACGCATATCCAAGGCAAAGGTGGCCAATTCCTTGGGCACCTAGGCGGATCAAGGTGGGAAGTATCTCCTGAGAACAACTATATCCTATAATCATTATACTACGTATGTAGGCTATGTGTAGTGTGTATATGCATGCATGCATGCATGCATGCATGCATACATACATACATACATACATTAATTACATACATACATTAATTACATACATACATACATACATACATACATTACATACATACATACATTACATACATACATACATACATAACATTACATACATACATAACATTACATACATACATAACATTACATACATACATAACATTACATACATACATAACATTACATACATACATAACATTACATACATAC
>Ga0126342_10020176_pt1 | contig 11231 bp, 9 predicted proteins | sample Cyp1metagenome_FD_92528 | JGI IMG/M metagenome (GOLD analysis project Ga0126342, IMG submission 92528) | Coral microbial communities from Lord Howe Island, Old Settlement Bay, Australia - Cyphastrea 1 metagenome | ecosystem: Host-associated > Invertebrates > Cnidaria > Coral ...
TATATATATATATATACGTATATATATATATATATATTATACATTATATATTATCTATTATATATATATATATTGTGTTTATTTTATATATATATATATTTATTTATTTATATCTTTATTATATCATATATATCAATGTACATATATTTTTATATATAGTTATTTCTTTTTACATATATATATATATATATATACATACATATGTACATATACTGTGAACCCCCAATTCTGAGACAGACCCATATCAAGGTAGTGAGTCAAATGGTTGAGTCAACATGAGTCAACTACATAGATTGGGATATCCAATATTCTGATATCCTACGCTGGAGGATGCTCCTAGTGAACAAACAAATACGTATGGGATGGGGCGTCAATATACACATACCAAAAATCGGCGAGGTTGATGTAAATATACAGTTACAGAGTTACAGATAACATTCCCAGTTACAGACATATAGACATAATATACACATACTGTAACTGTAACTGTAATTATTTCCAAACAGTTGTCCTGCTTTGATTACTTTGGCAGCTTACAACTGATCTCTGAGGATTTGATCTTGGAAAAACCTTTGGCAACAGCACCTTGGCAGGCTGTGCCAACCGCAAGAGTTGGTGAATCGGCTTATCATGGCCGCCATGGCTCTGCGTGATTCGTGTCGCCTGTTTCACCAGATCAAGAAGTTGATAATCCTTGATGGTCAGTAGGTTCTTGATTTTTTTGACCAGTTTGTAACGGAAGACAATGATATAATATCCAATGATATCCTCCTTAACAGGTGCTGTTCGGTTTTCAAGATTAGCCATGGATGCATTGGGACATTGCCAGCTTGCAACTGAGGTCACCAACATGGCCTCTTGGCTGGCAATCCCTCAACGGGTGGGTACTTTAGGGTGGATCAGTGGCGCAGCTAGTTGAGCAGCTGCACTCTGGCCATCCCCACGGCTGAGATGTGGAAACTGATCTGTGAACACATTGGGAACCCATAGGGCCCCGAAGATTTACAACTTGGAGCAAGGCACGGTAGTGCTGTTCTGTCATGAGCAGAAAGGGATCATGTTGCGCATGGAAAGGGAACTCGGCTGGTCGTGGACGAGGATTGCATTGTTCCCTCAAATCCCCAAGAAACACTAGATTTATAGATTCGTTGCTCACGAACCAATCTGTTTGGTGGTTTGGAACATGAATTTCATTTTTCAATATATTGGGAATAATCATCCCATTTGACTTTCATATTTTTCAGAGGAGTAGGTATACCACCACCCAGAATATATATATATATATAACCATAGTTAACCATGATGTCCATGCAATTAACCACCAACCAGCAATATATTCCTCCAAAGTTTGGAGGATCCCCATGTAGCACCGAGGTGACCTTCGCCATCATCCTGCTGATTCCGCAGATTTTTCAGTTCCTTGGGTAAGCGATAAGCTGAGCTACCTGGGTTCTCCACCGGCAACGAAGTTGTGGAGCCAGATGGATGGAAAAAATAGTTAGGAGTTACCGAAAAAGGTAGTAGCACGAGGGCCATTTTAACATGTCCTTTGATTTTTTTCATACGTATGGTACTGTATAGGGTACAGTGTTACATAGTCAGCTTTTGATAGTTTGGTATAGTTTGGTGGTTTGGTGTTTAGCTGTGCGGTTTGCAGGTTCCCAGGCCTAAGCCCAACGGTGAAATATGATTGATCATGAGTGACCAATCCCGATGCAACTTCCTGGTTCCTATGGCCACCTGACTGCGCCCTGAATGCCAAGCGCCGTTGTTCTGGATCCACTGGACCAAATCCCATGACTCTCCCTATGGGGGCAAAGTATCACCTGGCCGTTGATTTGGCAGTCAGATGGCTCACACTAAACGCACTGCATGGATCCCATTGTCATACCACTGTCATCCCAGTCGTTCCCAGGTTGGCCTGGATTCTGCGAGAAGAACACAACTCCAATGGCTGCATCGCGACGCTTGGCACCATTGGCACGGAATGCTCTATCCTGATGCGCCGAAGTCTTGGATCAAGTGACAGGGTGAGGATCGTTGGAAGATGGAAGCTAGATGTAGGATGGTGCAAGTGATACCGTATGTTGTCAAATCATTTGACCTTGAAGACATCGCCGCTCCGCTTCCGAGTCTTGTGTTTACCTTGACAAGACATAAAACAAGCTTCCGCAGTCGGGGTCGGTACAGCGTCAGTACGATTCGGGCAAAGTCTGCGGCAGCCAGCACGGCTGTCGGGCATGCATTCCCCATGCATTCCCCAGCAGCCAAGGATGTTGTGCCCTCGGGGAGTGGAAGAGGAGAGTTGGTGCTAATTCATCCCAAGCCGGGTCAATAAGCCATGATCAACTTGTAGCATCTATTTTTTCGGAACTTTCATAGGGGTTTTTCCTCCGATGTTGTGAGGAGGAGCTGTAATTGTTATCGACTCCTATCATGTGCCACAATGGTTTAACAAGCTTTTTCTTGAGACAGATACGGCTGAGTGATTGTGTGCCTTTGTGCGCCTGCACTTAATTCTTTTTGTGCACCTGAATTAAACTGTAACAACACCTTGGTTTTGTTGGCCGAAATCGTGTGGTGGCATGTGATGGCATGATTCTCACATTTTGATCATTCTTGTTTGAGGTGCTCTTGTGCACTTGTGCAGCCATTGTAGGCATTTGCATTGCCAGTTTTGGCCGAAGGAGCCGCATCCTAATGATGAACATGAGGCGCTCAGAGCCGAGGCCCGCAACGGGAGCTTGGCTTCGAATGACCATCCATGGCTGGTGTAGCCCCAACATCAGATGTCAAGGCGGATCATATTCCATGCTTTTAGAATGTTGGGGATGGGTTTAGAGTTTTGTGTGCATATCATAATGATTAATCATGTATATACCTGTTTTACCCCCCTTAAAAAAAAACAAACCCACAACCATTGACGTTCTCAGATCGCGCAGCTGGGGGTTAACTCTGCAGGTCCGAAAATTGGACCTCGAACTCCGAGAGTTGAAATCACAGCTGGCGTGCGGCAGCCTAGCTCTGGAACCACGTTGCTGGAGACGGGATGAGGGTGCAACAATGTGTTTAAGGTGTGCAGAACTGGGATGTATATGTCCAAGTGAAGTTAGGCTAAATGGAATTAATTAACATAACTTAGGATTTAAAAAACAACATTTTAAAAAAAATGAATAAACAATCCAGAATAAGTTCCAACATAGGCTATTGCTGGTTGGTTGATCTTTCCAAGTGCCTACCTCCAAGATCCAAGGAAAGGTCCCCTTTCAGTTGCCTCAGGGCCCAGGGGGTTTTCGAAGATGTCCATGCAAGGATTGATTACAGTACCAAATATGAAAGTCTCTGCAACTGAACTTTACAGAGTTCGGTGTTGAGAACTGCTCAAGTGGGGCAAGGTTAGATTTAAACCCAGATTTAGGCTCAGTCAATCTATCATTTGTTCCAACTAAATCCGACGGTAGTAATCATCTCCCCAAGTGTAGCACCGGATGTGTGTATTTTTTGGCTCCAGTAAATAGCAGAGGTCTATGAAAAACCATGGTGATGAGACCCCTGCACTGAGGAAGCCAACGTTGTCCGCGCCTTCATGGAAAACTGGTGAGGTGGCTGGGTGGCAACAACCTCATCATCATGTTCTTGCAGGTTGTGGTTGGTAGGGAGGACCAGGACCACGGATTGTGAAGCTACCGAAGCTAAACAAGTTAGGAATTGTTTAGCTGCCATGTAACCTTCTTATATTAAATATGTATACATATTTATAGCTTGTATAGATGGCCATTATCTCCCGCCCTGCAATATCATCTCTAATTTATTCTTCACAAGTTGCAGCACTCCATGTGATTGTAAATGCACCTGTTGGGAATGTCCAAAGCATCTCTATATAGGGAAACTGCCATTTGACCATTGCACAAAAAATGAAAGACAATTTCAATGTACAGGGATTTGATATTTGTTGACTCTCATAACCGCGGACTTCAGGAAATCTATAATTCACAAAATTTGATTGAAACTAAATAATTCCTAACAGAGGAAAAACAATTGCAAACTTGTATGTATATATTTCTTCATTTTTAATAGTTCATTAATTTGTTAAGATTCCGTCGAAACGTGTCCTGCCAGCTGAATCTGGTAGGTCATCCAAAAAGGGTAATTGAGCCAGGATCTAAATTATCGTAACAGATTTTTTTTTGTATTTGGCCTGGACAACCATACGAGACGATCTAAGAACGACACCCCTTTGTTTTACTAGATTTGATTGAGATCCCATGTCAATGTTGCAATATTCGATCCTTAAATTATAAGATCCTATTTGGAAACCAGACAAATTGTAGTCGTTGCTGCTGCTGGTTGCTTCTGCAAGCTGCTGCTGGTCGCATATTTTTGCAACTAGCCAGCTGCGCTATGTTACCCACTAGCTACATACTATCTACTTCCTATACATTATTTATTTGTTATTTAACCACTACCTATCATCTACCTACAACCTCCGTACTACCTACCTATGTTCTATTTACTCCCCATAATTTTACCGAACCCCGCTTACAAAATGATTTTTTTCTACTAAACCCGGCTTCTATTTTATGTGGCCGAGAATAAAAAGGATAGATTGGTATTTATATTATTTTATTTTTTATAATATTATTAAATAAATTTTACCTAAAATATGTTAAATAAATATCCGGCAATAAAAAATATTTATATTATATTATTTTTTATAATATTATTTTATAATTTTTATTTAAAATATGAAAAATAAATATATTTATTATTATATTTATTTATTTTTTTTTATAAAATATTTTTGTTATTACGAAAATATTTATTTATTATATATTATATAAAAAATTAAATAGATAAGTTTATTTTGAAGAAAAAAAATATTTATTGATACTATGTATATATATTATTTTAATAATATTTATTATTTTTTTAATTATTTATTAATTATGTATAAATTGATATAATTTTATAATTAAATAGTAAATAATAATTATAATTTTGGATAAATATATATATTATATATTTGAATTAAAGGAGATTTAATTGAAAAAAATATATTAAATTTTGTAGGTATTATTATTTTTTTTTGATAATGATTTTTTTTTTTGGAAATTTATTATTAAAATTAATAATTTTTTAATTATTGATTTATATATATTAATTTATGTAGTTTTTCGAATCTAGGAAAATAATTTTAATTTAATAGATTTTAAAATTATTTTATAAATATTTGGTTATAGGATAGTAATATTTATAAGAGGGAAATTTATTAAAATATATATTTATGTTAAACCCTGGGAAAAAAATAATTTATAATTAATTGAGGAAATATAATTTTTTATATAATTTTAAAAGCTGGGAAATTAGGATTTAAATCTCTGGAAATTTTATAATAATAATATTAAATATGTATAGGTTAGATATTAGGGAATAAATTCGAAAAAATATATTAATTAAATTACAAAATATATGTTTTTTATTGAAAATATATTTATTTTTACAAAGGAATACGGATAAATATATTTATTTTTACAAATATTGAAATAGTACTTTGAAGAGGTTGAGATATAGGTGTTAAAAATAAGATCCAAGCGGATAATTTTCAAAGGTTGATTCCATAGGAAAAAAATCGCATTACCAATCTAACCATACATAAATAGGACCTGATGGAACAAATTTGAGAATTTTATGTCAATATATGCCTAAAATACAAAAGAAATATTTTTTTCTAGCAAAAAACTATAACCATATCTGTTCAGTTTCGTCAACCAAAAAAAATGATTTGACGAGGCCGAGGGGCTGGATTCTTTTTGCCTGAATACCTGCAGATAGTCTTCAAAGGTTGGCCCCCTTAGGAAAAAAGTCGCATCACCAGGCCAACCATCCATAGATATAAAACGATGGGACAAATTCAAAAATTTTGTGTCAATGCCAACGCGCGCCCAAAATCCAAAAATATGTTTTGTGCTGAACATACATTTGTTCTTGTAAAAATTTAAATTCATATATGTTTAGTTTTACCAACCCAAAAAGGTTACTTGAAGAGGCCGAGGCGCAGATTTCAAAAATAAATTCCAAGGGGGCACCTTTTTTTTGGCTGAATACATGCGGATAATTTTAAATGTTGGTTCCATAGGAAAAAAATCGTATTACCAGGCCAACCATCCATAGATAGGAAATGATGGGTCAAATTCAACAATTTTCTGTCAACGCGCGCCCAAATTGCAAAACCGGCATTTTTTTCTGGGGATACATTTATCCATCCCAAAGGGTGAAAAACATGTGTTCAGCTTGGGCAACTCAAAAAATGAGCTGGAAACGTTCGGATCCTGAATTAAATATTTTCCAGAAAATTGTTCACACGTAATTTAATTTGAGAAGTGCTGAAATTCCCGTAATTCCAAAAGTAACTGATTGAATTTTGGTTTCTTTGCAAATAGCCCCCATTCCAATCTGTCATGGGCTTCGAAAAATTCATATGCAAATTTTGGGTCCCAGTGGATTAGTCTACTAACAAAATATTTTGCGGGTATTTTGTTGAGCATTATTTAAACGGAAAAATTATATTCAGAATATAAGGACAGAAATTCTTTTCTGGAAACCCTGGGCATCAGGAAATCTTTGTCTGCAAGTTTTATCTGTGTGAAATGATAAATTCCGGCAAAAAGGTCAGGTGCATTTTTTTCATGTCAAAAAGGTCAGATGCGTAATTTTAATTGCGATATTTTCCTAGGACAGGACTCTCCGGAACGCACCAGATGGGGATATACTAGCGTTAGTTTTATATATGTTATTGATTTTTAATGTTGATATTGGTTGTTGTTTTCCTAATTAAACAAGGCAAGGCGGTATTTTCTTTTGCCGTCCGACTAAAGCGAAAACACAATTTTCATTCCTATTCAATAATTTTGCATTTTGGGCAAGAATCGGATAATAATCCGTCGGAACAAGTGGAGGCCATAGAAAAAAATACTGACTGGAAGGAACAAAAAAAAAATCTGCACAGGTGAAAAAAAATTTCGATTTGTCTCATATTATTTTTTAATTTTTTTCAAGAGCCTTTGCCTTTTGGTATATGAAATGATTGTAGACGCAATTTGCGAGGGCCCCTATTTGCAAACAAAGTGGTCAATTTTTTTTTTCTTTTCTCTTTGCCCATGGTGAATTCTTTCTTCCATAATAAGGGGTGATCTTTGGATTTTTAAATGTTGCCTTGTTTCTTGCCCTGTGCAGCGATGACATTTCCTGTCATGCAGGCATTTTGTTAGGTAACGACATCTACTGTCGTATGCAACAGCTGTCATAGGTTTTGGAAATCTGCACCCAGGAGTGGCCTTTCGGAGGTGCCAGGAACTTGGGGTGACTTGCAAAATCCATTCACGGATCGGGTGGTGAGGAATCAAGTTGGGTGAGTCTGAGAAATACGAAGCTGCTCCAATTGCCAAGGCCACAGAGCCAGCGGCTGATGCGATCGTGGCTGAACAGCAATTGAACACGTGGACAAAGGAGAATCAAACCGCTGCTGCTAAGCAAATGGCATTTTGTGGGGGCGGGAGCTTCCCACAATGTGTGCCTGTAGAGCCTCGACTTTTTCAGAGCGGATGTATGATCACCCCAAGATGCCATTGCCCCATTTCGAGTGGTATGAAATAAAATGACGCTTCCTACCCCTGTTCACAATTTCGGAAATAGAGCCACCTCAAGCACAGCGAAGGCTGTTGTTTTTTGTCTCCATTCAAGCAATCACATGTTTTGGGTCAAACTGCAGGAGCTCGCTTTGCTTGCGGACGCAGCTTGGCCAATCAGGTGGGCCAAACACAAATAATCATCTTCTATAAAGTTTACTATAAAGAAGACCCTCACAAAAAAAGACATGAGGGATGATGAAGGTTTGATTTTTGTTTATTCATCCGGGGTTAGCATTCCAAAATACAGCCTGGACATTTGATTCATCAAGATCTGCACCGACAGCCACCTCGCCGGCGTCGCCCTGGAAGCCCCGACCACCGAAGTCACTGGGAACATTTTTTTCACAACATGCTCCAACTGAAACTGCTTAAGCTGATCGAAAAAAGACATAACTATACTATATTATAAATTATTATTAAATAGACCTTTTCCACTTTTTCCATCATTTCCCCGTGGAGTTTCATCTTGTTGACAATAAAAATTGTACCATCTCATTTGGACCAAATCCATCCAGCAAGTTAGCCTCTTGCCTGCCTTTTTTCTACTATGACTATGGTCTTATTAATTGGGGGTGGGTCAAAACCCTGGTACCGCTTGTGAAGCCCGAAATAGCTTGTAAATGGATGGTCATTCAACTAAAAATGTATCTCTAGGTATTGACCCATACCCAATTCATCTTCCTGGCCAGGTAATTGACAGCTACTCGGTGCCAGAGGCATCGTGGATTCTTGGCCCCTGGGACACAACAGCCTGCGAAGCTGGGTGGGAAGGGGCAATGGAGGTGGTACAGCTCAGCTGCAGCCGTGGCTCATCATGATTACGATTTTTTTTGGCTTTCTTGTGAAGAAAAAAAGATGAGGTGGTTTCAACGCAGTGTTACTTTTTCCGTTTCCCCGGTAATTTAGGAATTATCGATTTATATATATTTATTTTTTTTGACAAAACGAAGAAAAAAAGAATTGTTTTACATTTTTTTAGAGAATGTCCGACCATAGGAAAGTAATATATATGGGGCGGGTATTTAAACGAATAAGGTGGGGAACTAAGTTTTCAATTTCTGCAAATGTTATGATAACTGTAATATTGAATATGTATGGGTGAGAATCAGAGTTTTTTGCGAAAAATGGGTCAATGCGTATCTAAATAAATAATGGAACAAATTTGAGAATTTTTTCTAGCAAAAAAAAAGCGGCTACATCTGTTCAGCGTTGTCAACGAAAAAATGACTTCACGAGGCCGAGGGGGTTGATTTTTTTCCCTCAGAATAACCAAGTTCCTAACTACCGGACCAGGTCTGTTTATTGCTGTGGCCTCCACTTGTTCCGCCGAATTATTATCCGATTCTGGGCATTGCTCAACAGGAATAGAAATTTTCTGCTCGCTTTAGTCGGGAGGCACTAAAAGAAGAAGGCGCATTCCCTTGTTCAATTCGCAGAAAATTAGGCAATATGAAAGTCAAAAATTAATAAGATATATAGAACTGCGTTGGAATATCCCCATCTGGTCCATCCCGCAGAGTCCTGCCCTGGGAAAATATCGTGATTACAATAAGGCTTCTGACCTTTTCTGAAATGAAAAAATACATCTGGTAAAGACGTAAATGAATTCAAATTTTTGCAAGAAAAAATGTATTTTCAGGATAAAACAATTTTTTTTTGTGCGTGCGTTGGCATTGACAGATTTTTTCAATTTTGTCCCATCGTTTCCTATCAATCAATGGTTGGCCTGTTGATGCGACTTTTTTCCTAAGGCGCCAAGCTTTGAAGACAATCCACAGCTATTCAGGAAATACGAAGCTGCTCCAAATTGCCAAGGCCACAGAGCCAGCGGCCGATCCGCTCGTGGCTGAAGAACAATCGAACGTGCTGCGTAAATGGCATATTGTGGAAGTTCCCACGATGTCTGCCCGCGGAACCTCGACTTTTTCAGAGCGGGTGTATGGTCACCCCAAGATGCCATTTCCCCAAGTAGGGTGATTTGAAATAAAAAACACAATACAATCGGTTCGGTACCGTTCTCACAAATTTCGGACATAGAGCCAGCCCAAGTCCAAACATAGTCAAAGCACAACTGGTATACCCATATACTTTCATAGCTGGTGTAAGGAAGCGGCTCAAGATTCTGACTAATGCGTCAGCCAGCTGTGTTTTGCGTTCGCTTGTCATGCGGCGAACGGGTATGTTCGGTTGGACAATAACCATCGTCAGGGGTAAGGGCGACTGGTTAGCTTGTGCAAATACTAGGAGTTCATGGCGGCTTCCGGTGTCAACTAAGAAGGCCAGCTCTTCCAGCACAACTGCCATAATCATGTTTTCGTCAATAGGTCGCGGCCAGTCCTGGGCAGGATCAAAATAACCTATGGTCTTAAGATACTGGTCAAAAAGCTTTCCACAAAATCTCCGAGCTATGGGGAAGGGGGACTACTATGAGCTCTAGCCCGCTGTGCAGGGTTCTTGCTGGTGCCCGCTTGCATCACAGCCCCACCGCTATTAAAGAAGAAGTGCTACCCAGGAAAGACCAACCAGAATTCCAGTACTGGCATTACTGGCCTCACGTGGCCTACTTGCACCAGATACATGGAAATGCAAGCGAGCGCAGGTCAGCCTCAAGGCAACAATTGACGTCCCAATGCCACCGAACAAAATGGTGATGGGCTTCTGGAAAAGTGAGATGGCCACTACACATCGATGGTGCCGTTCGGCAATGTTGTATTCATCGATGTGCAACAGTCCAGGAACTCGACGACATGTTAAAAGAATACGACATGAAAAGAGACTCAGTGGAAATAAATCACAACGCACCAAATGGTCCCACAACGCAGTGTGGAACCGGAAATACATGGAACCGAAGCCAGGATGCACACTGCGGTCCCCTTCCTCCCTCCATACTGACTAATGCCAGCCCACCACACAATCAGTTGCTGAAGGTGAAAGGGGTGTCCTAGATCCACTAAGCACTAGGCAACATGGGTACCCCATGGTGACAGCACCTTTTGCAGTGATCACTCGTCATGTGTGAATTGTGTCCTTGCACAAACATCTTTTCGACAGCTTATGCTCAAGGGCCTACTGCATAGACATCATCCACATGGGCGTCTAACGCCATACCTTCCTCATGCTAGTAAAGGCGAGGAACCTCAGGGCAACGTCGCCATCCCACTCGATCGACGACGATATGTACAACGTGGTCACCGAAACGTCGCAGTACCTTCTGTCGGCCATAAAGTTGTTTGGTCAGCTGCCAGACCCAATTTGTCCTTACTCCATGTTCTTCCCATTTTTCTTCCGGATATTCTTGTGGAGCTTCCACAAAACACAGCTCGTCTTCATTGGTATGGAAGAATACATATTCCACATCCGCGAAATACGCTCAATATCCTGGGTTCTTGGCCAGCAGTAAGTCCAGAATTCGCGAGGTATTGGACGAGCCATTATCTTCGAAGGGGTGTTGCTACTTAAATTCACGGGCAACAAACCTGGATTGAATGATCCATGTACCGTTCTTGAACTTAAGAACTTCTTCCCACCTGGTGGTCACATACA
>Ga0126342_10020177_pt1 | contig 11231 bp, 11 predicted proteins | sample Cyp1metagenome_FD_92528 | JGI IMG/M metagenome (GOLD analysis project Ga0126342, IMG submission 92528) | Coral microbial communities from Lord Howe Island, Old Settlement Bay, Australia - Cyphastrea 1 metagenome | ecosystem: Host-associated > Invertebrates > Cnidaria > Coral ...
GCAAGCTGGCAGCCAGCAGTGCAGGAAGGCAAGCAAATAGAAGGTTTGAAGCTAGTTTTGGATTAAAGGTTTGAAGCTAGTTTCTAGGCAGTTCAGAAAGCAACGTTTGGCCCTCTGGGCTGCTGGGCGCGGGCCCGATCCATCCTTCACTGCCATGTTGTTTTGGCTCTGCGACACCGCCCTTGGACCCGAGCTGTGCCAAACGAAAGCAAGCAAGCCGGCAGCCAGCAGTGCAGCAAGGCAAGCAAATAGAAGGTTTGAAGCTAGTTGTAGCGTAATGGAGTTGTACTTGTGCTGTCGTGCAATTAGTGCGGTGCAGTTGCAGTCGTTGCGGTGTGGTGTCATGCGTGCAATGCGCTGTCGTGTCCCGTACTGTCGTGTCCTGTACTGCTGCGTGTGTAGTGGAGTCGTGTCGCGTAGTGTCATGGCATTCCTGTAGTGACGTGTTATATATACTGTAATGTACTGTCGTTGTAGTTGTAGTTGTGGTTGCAGCTGATGGAGTGTGGTGTCGTGTAGTGTAGTGTCGTGTGGTGTAGTGAGTGAGTGTCGTTAGTGTCCGTATCGTGGAGCAAGCCCACTTTTCGACCCTCCGGAGCCACAGATCATTGTCAACACACAGTGCTTCGCGACTTTTCTACCTTTTCGCGCGCCTGCATCGTCTTTCTTCTGACCCTTTCTCTTCTCTGATCTTCTTGCTTCTTCTCTGCTCTTCTCTGACTCTTCCCGTCTCTGCTTTTCCATCTGTCCCTCTTGTAAGAAGTTTGACTTCGAAACTTCCTTTGCTTGCATACATTTTAGATGTTCTGTTGCCATGAGACAGCACAAAAAAACAAGCGACGAAACAAGATTGCGCACCTGCACCAGCGTCCGTTGGTCACTCAGTTTCCCACAGACATGAACCTCCAGTGTCCAGGGGTTGGCGGCAGAGGGCGTAGCCCTTTAATAATGATTGGACACAGATGGTAAAGTTTGTTCGTAACACCTCTTCTCTGGCCCAAAGTCTGCTCCAAAACGGGATCTCGACGCCAAATCCGAAAAAAGTACGAGTTTGCGCCTTTTAAAAGGGATTTAGACGGAAAATGAAAAGCGCCAAATACAGAAAAATCTAATTACGAAAACTCATTGCTGGAACCCTGCAACTTCAACTTGTGAAAACGAGGCTTTTGTTCGAGACTTCCCTCAAAAACTTGAAAATCAAGCCGTGAAACGAAGCGTTCGCGCAAGACTTCCCTCAAAAACTGAAACTTGAAGATGTGAAAACATGGCCGACCATGATCCGAACATAGCCGAGACCATTTTGAAACCGTCGCGCGGCAGACCTTCCTCATCCATCTTCCGAGGCACGTTTTGTGCTGCAAGACACATTATTTCGCGCATCCACTATCTCTCAAAAACGCATTTCGTGCGAGAAATCCCTCAAAAATGACAGCCGCAGCGATGAAAAGCGAAGCTTTCGCGTGGGAATTCCCTCAGGAACTGGAACTTGAAGATGTGAAAACGAAGCTGTCGTGCGAGACTCCCCTCAAAAACTGGAAGTTGACGATGTGAAAACAAAGTTTTCGTGAGACTTCTTTGCTGTGGGACTTCTTTTCTGTGGGACTTCTTTGTGACTTCTTTGCTGTGGGATTTCTTTGCGACTTCTTTGCTGTGGGACTTCAATGACTTCCAAAGATCCGCAACACGGAAGTCAAAGATCCGTAACGCGGAAGTTAGACTTTCAAACTTCCTTGACTCAACATACATAATTTCAAGAAATCTCAAAATATCAAGATCTCTATTCAGACCTGAAAGGATGCCGATTTTCACACCAAGCAGCCCCGTTTTCGTGGAATGTTTGGTGCCTTTGGTTTGAACGGACTTCCGGGTAGCCGCGGTCACCGCGCTGCTGCCGCTCGTGCGTGTCGTGCGGCCGCCACCTCGATGAGCCTGAGTAACATCTTACAACTGATGATTTATCGATCATTTGGGAATCAGCATCATCAGCATCATCAACATCAACAAAATTAATATACAGATAATATACATGAATATACAATAACATACATTAGCTATCATCAGAAGAGCATGCAGAAACAACTTGTGTGTATTGAAGACCACCAGCAGCTCATGAGCTATAGAATTATAGAGTCATCATCTCAAGTTTCACAACACGAGTCTGCGCTGTGGCTGCCCAGCAACAGACCTTTTTCTCGAACCATGAGAGTGGGCTGAACCTCTTGTCCAACGGTGTGAGTGACTTGAGGAGCGATTTGTTGAGCGATGCTTCTCCAACCTGCTGGCGTAGTTTTTGCTTGTGGCGAAGAAACACAAGGCCAAGAAACCAACACAAAAGCGGTGTTCAGCACATGTACCAGTATGATATCACCATGCTATTTACCATGGCTCTTGACTGGAACATGTGAACATGTAGATATCATCAGCAAACACCGCATGTTGAACATCAGTTTCCCAGGTAGGGTGTCCCAACTGAGTAGGGGGTTGGCGATTTCTCTTTCATGCGATCCATGCCTTCCACTTTCACTTTGTGACTGCAGACCAGATCTGGCAGTCACTTCCTGAACTTCAAGCTCCTCTGCAGATTCCACTGCACCAGGTAAGTTCATGGCGGCTTGAATCAACTCGACTGGCGCAACTTGTGGCACAACTTGTGGCACAACATGGTCGAACGCCTTCTCTGCCGTGTTGCCTGAAGCTTCCTCCGGATTTGGGATTGCTGCCTTTGGATCTGGAGATGCGAAGAAAACCTGCCTGAACGACTCATGAACTGCTGGCTGCGTGCAAATCAGGAGGAGTTGAAGCCCTTGACAAATGCTGTGATAGGCAGAGACCCCCGCCCAGCCAGATAAATCATAGACAACACCTCCGAGCGTGCAGGAGGATGCAACCGCAATGGTGAAGATGGACAAGATCGTTGACGAGGCCTGTCTGGCCTGAACTTCGGAGGCCCCAAAGGTATCAAAAGCAATGCCCTCGATGGCGCAGGTGGGATCAATACCCAGGAACACGACAATTTGAGCGAAAACTGCCCACAGGCTGGTCGTGTAGATCCACCCCAAGATGGCAAAAATCAGATGCACTGCTGCCAGCGGGACAATCAACCAGTAGCCTGGCACGGGAACCATCCGGAACCATCCGGAGCCCGTGGCAGAGGTGGTAACTGCAACTCTGTACAGATGACGGGCTTGCAAGAAACTTGATCAACTAGCTTATGTGAAGGCTTATGTGATCTTATGCGCATGGGTCACGAATTGGGAATCCCAAGAATATCTTCAAAAAACGGTCGAGTTCTATAAAGAGAAACCTTCGGGGTTGAGTATGAAAATCTTCACCCATATCTGGAGCATCTCAATGCCCAAAGGTTTGTTGGGCCTGCCCGAAGTTGCATTTGCTGAGTTGCAGCGCGCAGAAGAAACCCACTGGTCACCGCTGTACCTATTGGGATCTCTTGGGATCTCTTGGGCCAGTGGAACCGAACCCCCAGTGGAAATCCCAGTGGAAATCCCAGTGGAAATCCCAGTGGAAACCCCAGTGGAAGCCTACAAAATGGGGACATGGACAGCCGCAGCCATCCACCGGGAAACCTGGCCTGCCATGACAAGTGGCCAATCCATATCTACAAAATGTAGACTATAGCCTGGCCAAAGAAAGCCGTTCAGTCCACCATTCAATGTTGGCATGAGGATGCACACGAAGACGTATGCCAGATTGCACGGAAGCGTTTCAACGTCATCCAAGGCATCGAAGTCATCAGCCTCAGCGTCCTCAGCGTCCTTTGCCATGGCTTATATAAGTGCGCAAACATTCTCTATCAGAGTTTGGGCCAACATGGATTCGAAGCATTCCCAAATGTCCAGGTATCACATGTGGCCATGTTGGGGATGGGGAAGGAGTTGGAATTTAGAAAAGAACAAACGGGAGACAAGTGAGATGCAAAGGGATAGGACAAAGTCAAGCAAGAGATAAGACAAAGTCAATGGGTCAATGGGTCAATGGTACGGGTTTTCGCTGGTTCAGGGGGGCATTGAGGGACACAGATTCCCGGATCATTCCAACATCTAAATTATATGCGTAGAATTTGCCCATCTGGAACCGGTTTGGAAACACTTTGGAAACACCTCCTGAATCTCCATCTCCATCTCCATCTCCCCTTTCCGGTCGTTTCCGGTGGTTCGGATCACGAGAAACATGCCCAGAACGCCACATCGGAGGTCATGCCTACCCGATGCATTATGATCATTATGTACTAATGCATACCTATTCTAGGACAGAATGTACGTATCTAGCTATGTAGGTATTGTAGGTATGCCTTTCTGTGTAGCATGTACGTAGATATGTATGTAGGTGTGTAAGTATGTATGTTTTGTGTGGCTTATATGAGTGTATGTTTTCATCTATGTATCTATGTCTATGTATTATGACATATATATATATATATAATTAAATGTAATGAATGTATGTATCTATGTACATGGTAGTCTTTGGTGGTCCACAAAACAAAGTAATTAATATGTTGCTGGTTATGATTATGTTCCATCTGTAGAAAAAAAACTAAAGGACTAAAGGATGAAACTACCAGTCCAATGTTGGGGATGCGCAAGTGTATGCATTCTTGCATGTATGTATGTGAGACAGGGAGCAAGACCAAGTGCACAAGCGAAGGAAACTTGAAATCCACGCAAAATTGGTGATTTTAGTAATTGTAGTATTTACTGACGACTTTTTTGTGGGTTGATGATTTTGAGGCCATAACCCAAGTGTCCGAAGAATTTGTTCACAAGTAATTGCCGTAATTTCTTCAGAAAAAAACATGAAAAACGAAGAACCGGAAAAGACCACAAGCATCACACGCATCAAAAGCATGACATGGCCGGGCGATGCCCAACATATCCGACATGGCCGGGCGGCTGTTTCAATTCACGATGCGCGTCTTGCAAAGACTCGAGGCCTCGCCTCGAAAGGTGGATCTTCGGGTCCCGAAAACAACATATCCAAAGAATAACACAAATCATCGGGTTCAAATCAAAGTTCAATGTGCACATTGAGTTTCTCAAGTTTCTCAAAATGAATCCAAGTGGCTTTGTGTTCTGTTTATAATGTTTATAGGGGGATAATCCGGGAGACTGCAATCCAGGTGCAAAGGTGCCCACAAATCGCCCAAATCGCCATAGCAAAAATAGGGAAATCCATTGATTTTTTTAGGGCCGGGCTCGGCAGTTTCCAGCCGGGCAGCTGCAGAATGTCGCTTCTCCAGCGCCTCGTTGATCGAACAAAATCCATGGAAGATCTGGAAAAATGATGGAAAAGGATGGGGCAAATCGTTGGAAATATAAATCTTCAAGAAATTGGCAGAAAACTGGCGGTTGTCAGGAATGGATCTGTTATGATCTGTTCTCAACATACACTTACATCATCTATCATCCAGGAGGAACTTGAAAGTGACGAACTTGCATGGAATGTTTGTTACCCAGCACACCTCCTGCACCTGTAAACGGCTGGTCATCCTGTCATGGAACAGATGTAAACGATCAACTGAAGCTTGATACTAATTAATCATGTTCATTTCACCGTAGATTCCAGCATCACAGATCTCAACTTATAATGCACAATCATCATTCTAGATCACTTTGGTATCTTTGGTCTTGCTCCTGAATGGATCTTGATGGATCTTATACATCTCGTGGAAAATATCAGCCCCGAAGCCTTTCTTCGGAGCCGCCCATTTCCCAAAGATTCTCCAAACATCGACAAAGCATGTCGGGCGAGACAATTCGTTTCTCAGAGAACGAAGCTTTTCGTCCTGGAAACTGAAGAAATCATAGCTGAAAGAAGCTGAGCACTGTCCATAGGTTGGGCATGGTTAGTCATTTTGAACATATATCATAGGCTTTACATGGCTTCACTAAACCATCCAAGTCCATCCAACAATGGCCATGGGGGCGGAGCCAAAATCTTGGCTGAGTCCCTCGGTGTTGTCAGGTGGGGGCAGAGCTGAAACCCTGCAGAATCTTAAGCAGTCGATGTTTCAACTTATGCTTCAACTTATGTTTCACTATCCACAGTTTGCAGTCCTTATCTTGATATATTTTGATATTTCTTGATTGTTCATAATAATCATAATATTTCCTCTATCTAGTGCTGCCCCATCCACAATCCAATCCACCAATGACATCGCTACCATCGCTACCATCGCCACCTGACTGTTCAGTGCAGCACTTCGACCTGAACCGCGAAAGTGGCTTCCACTGAGGGGTCTGGCTAATTCTGGCCACAAAATCTGTGGGGGGAAAAAGTAGTCGCTAAGTAATCCCAAAAATGTGCCAACAAATAATGAGTGGAACCTGGTTTTTCCTTAATATAGAAATCATGTCAAACCTGTGTGGGTGATTACACAATGACTGTGGGTTGCCGGTGCTCATAAATCTGAAGGTCCCAGACATTCTGTGTCAATAGATAGAACACTAGAGAATCAAATCGGGCCTGGCCAAGTTGTGTTTTTTGGGTTTTCTTGGGGTTCATTTGGCACATTTCATCTTCGAATCAATCTTCCAACTGCCAAGCCCAAAAAAGAAAACGGTGGTTACGACTGTGTTTGTCAGGTGTATCATGGCCATTTTAACATATTTTCAATAGGGAAACCAAGGGTTTCGGGGTCCCCTGACCTCGCCGCATCTCGTGGTGCTGCTGGAGCTCCGCTTGCACTGAACTCACCTCTTCCCACAGATCCGACGTGTCACCTCGGGGCTGTTGGAAAACATTGGAAAACGACCCATCGCCAAAGATTTTTAGGGTGAACTCTTCGGATTTCAAGTTCAGAAATGGTTTGTATAAAACAAGTTGGCCAAAAATATGGGGAAAATGTGGGGAAAATGTGGATAAACCAACTTTGATTAAGCCCAGTTTTCCAGTTGAAGTTTCCTGGATCTCATCATTCAGGACATGGATGCGTTTTGCAGCCAAGCTAGAACTCCCAATCACACTTCAACACTTCCTTCTTTCCCTGCAAGACTTGCAGTTTGGTATCCATCCGCACATCATCATCATCATCAACATCATCACCACCACTACCACTACCACCACTACCACCACTACCACCACTACCACCATCACCACCAGCATCCGAGCTGAAGAAATCCACATTTCCAGCCTCCCAGCTGCACCTGTCGCCGAGTCGCTGCGACCTCTGGAATCCGCTGGGAGTCTTTGCTCCACAGGTCTTGGCTCGGCCTCGGTGAACGGAAAATCATTCCATCATTCCCAACCACATCCAATGGAAATTGATGGAAATTGTGTAAGGGATGGTAGGGATGGTAATGGAGTTATGGAATGTTATGGAAGGCAATGGTAATATGATGGCAATATGCTTATGTTCCAGTCTGCCTGGGATATCTGGGATTACTAGAAATGTGTCGTCATTTTATTGCAACAGAATCACTAGATTGTCATGTTGAACTTCACCATAGCCCTGGCATTTCTCCAGACTCGCCTGGGTTTGCGCAGAAATGAGCAAATTTCACCGAGTCTTTGGCGAGTGAAATGGGCAGAAAAACGTTCACCGATTGGATCTGCGTGGTATGTCCGAGTCCATTCATTTCACAGGAAACCATCCATTCCAATCATTCCATAGAGATTAACTAAGCCATAAGTATCATTAGCCCATTCATTACAGTATCATACTAAGCCCATCCATTTTTGGTGAGTTTCACACCAAGCCCATCAAGCCCATCCTCATCCCTAGGCGTTCCGAGCACAGAAGAAGGCCTCCGGGATCTCCTCCAAAGGCTCCAAGGGCTGGTTCCGCCCTGCGGCTTCCTCCACCAATTGGAAGGCCGCGGAACTCAACTCGCCACCGATGCGCGAGGCCTGAGTCAATTTTTATGGACTTTCTGAAGTGAACCATTAGTGAGTCATTAGTGAACCATCCAAACATGGAAAAAAAACATGGTTCACTAGCCTGATATTATGATATTGGGAAGTGATCTGATGATTTGTGGAACATAATAAGTGCACCATTTTGCAGAGTCTGTTGGTGGATTTGGGTGGCCAAAATTGGAAAAACTCACGGCAACGTCCAGTCGAATAAATAAAGGAATACTGGCTCTTGCGAAACCTTTCCTTCACCTTTCCTGAGTGGAAAACCCAAACTTCCTGCTGATTCTATGTTTTTTTATGATTGCGTGGTCTTTCACATATTCTCTATGATATCTTTAAGCCAGAATTTGGATCATTGCATATCATGCAATATCATTTAATATCATCTGATATCATCTAATATCTCATATCACTTAAAATCAGAGAATATCATTCAATATCATTTAAACTGAGCTATTATCATTGAATATTTAGCATCAAGTAGCGAAAAGTTCCACAATCCTCCCAGAGCATGTCCGGGTCACCTGAGAGATGAGATTCCGGTGCTGTTCCTCGGAATTCGAATGCACCGAAAAAAAACGGAGTTCCTTTGGAAACCCAATCTACAAAAAGATACCTCAATGATCACCTTTGATGATTCATATATACTTTAATATACACTGTAATGATTTGGCCATATTTAGATATAATTATGATATATTTAGCCTCTCTGGATCATCCCCATGGTGTATCTGTTGGAGATTTTCTTGGCCAGCGGCCACAGCATGGCGAGCGCTCGCCCCGAAATCTCCATCGAAGTGGCGTTTCTCGATTTCATCGCCCCAATCCTACAGCGATTTCGGACATGTCGATTTCCGGCACTGGGATGGGATGGGAAAATGTCCGAAAATGTCTGAAATGTGAGGTGTTTCATAGAAACATATAGAAACTGGCATGTAGAATGAGTAGTTTAGGTGAAAAAGGAAATTGGTGGAAGATGGTAAAAGGCTACGTTGGTGAATAAACAGTCATTGAGTCATTGAACTGAAACATAGCATTCTGAAATGGGCATGTGGAATGTGGGCAGTGGGGATGGTAGATTGTGATATACAGGAAGTATACCATAATAATCATAATATACCCTAAATTTACTTTGAACATAATGTAGTCTAAATATACCATATAATCTCTGTGACATGATAATCATATACAGTAGGGTTGGTAATAATCATAATATACCCTATGTCACAGAGATCCTTTTTTCCAACATAAATAGCACTCAATGACACATAGCATTGCGTCCAGCGGATGGCCGCCATACCAATATCTGAATTGAGTTTAGCCGCGCTGAGTGCTCGAAAGGTATTCCTCAAGGATCTCCTTCAGCAGATTTCAATGGGATTTCAATAGACATGTAGATACCAGTGTACCAAACTTTTGATGCAAGAAACCAGTTGGATCCAATGTCATTTGGTCCAAAGAGTCTGTATCTTCAGATATGTGTCTGGCATCATGGGAGACATGGGATATCAATGGATATCATGATATGACTCGTGACGGATATGACGGACATGAGATCTGGACGACATTCCCTGGCAGTGTCACACCAACTGTCAAATCAAATCCCTCCTCCACACGCCGTTGGAACCTCGCGACCAGCTGTCGTTTGGTTCATCCCCCCAAAAGATGGGCTATCTTAATCTATCTTAGACCTGAAAATCCGTATAGCCACGATATATTATCCATTGATGCACTAAACATTGATATATGGGAGGTATTGGTAGGTGATATATCGTTAAGACACATGAATCCAAGCCGTTGGTTGGATGCAAAGCTTGTCTGGCACCTTGGGCAGGAGTGACCTCGTGCAACGGTTGCTGTGCAACGGTTTCTGTGCAACGGTTTCTGTCCAACAGACCATAAACAAAATAAACAAACAATTCAAACAAGGCATAAATAAAGGTCCAGGGCGTGATGTCACGGTGATGTCATCAACTTAGTTCGAGGCAGCTGCAGCGTCTTGCAACTCCTGAACTTTCAAGCTGCGACAGCGAAATGCAGTGACTCTGAATAGAAACTTCCGGCGGTTCAGAGGTCAGAGTTTTTGCAGTATCCACTCGCCTCTGTAAGTCGATATCTAAGATGATTTAAGATCCAAGACGGAATCCAAGACGGAATCCAAGATGATCTAAGTCAAACCGAGTCAAACCACTGTAACATCCCAACATCCCAACATCCCAACATCCCAACATCCCACCCGCCCTGATGGGCACCTGGGCCATGACACGGCTGGAAAGCAGAGCGCATGGAGAATGGCTTGGTCCCCATCTGGGGACAGACCCGGCGCTCAGAACATGTCGTGCCCTGGTGCCCTGGAAGCTGAAAATGCTGTGATCGTGTGATCAGTTCTGAGTGGATCAATTTTGATGGAAATTTGACGGAAATTTGATGGAAATTTGACGGAAACTGGAATTCTATGGAATTCTTCTCAAGTCTTATCGCTTCCAGTGCGAACATGAGCGAACCCTGCGGATGGTACTGGACCTTGCTGCATCTGTTTGCCGATGCACAGCGGAGAGAGACTGCATCTGAGCTGTGTCCGGTCACCAGTCGACCCCAGTCGATCCCTATGACTCGCCCATGATTCTTCTGTGGCATCTCTTTAGCATTCTTCAATGTGTTTCCCATGGTTTCCCTTGTCAAAAAATGATGCATCAATCTGCCCCAAAACATTCAAAATGTTGCTGCAGGCTGCAAGCGGATTCCTACTGAAACTCAATTTTGATACGTGGATTCACGTGGATTCTTGGCCATCGATGGCTCCCTGCGTGAATTTTGTGGCACTTTGGCTCACTTTGGACGTTCAGTTCACCACTTTGGGCGAAAGGACGTTCTCCAGTTTCTTCTCCACTTCTTCGAGGTCCTTTCGGTGCTCGCAGTTGCAGATCCAGCAAGCCCTGGGTCCCTCTGGGTCCCTCTGTGTTACACTATGTCACTATGGGTCCTCCAAGTCTGGAAGTTTTTCCTCCACTTCTCCTGCAAAAAACGTGTGGAAACGTGTGGTAAAAGCTGTGCACCCAGGGCAATCAGTATGACAGCAGGAAATCTATCGACTCTCGTCACATGCTCTTGGCCCTTTTTGAAGAGATCATAGATCCATCCTTGGAAAAAATGTTGGATCATTTTTTTCGGTTCCAAGTTCTTTCAGCTTCTTTCAGCTTCTCTGCATTCAGATATATTCTGATATATATATATATATATACGTATATAAATATTCTGATATATTCTGATATATTCTGATATATATATATATATATGTATATAAATATTCTGATATATTCTGATATATTCTGATATATTCTGATATATATATATATATA
>Ga0126342_10020178_pt1 | contig 11231 bp, 7 predicted proteins | sample Cyp1metagenome_FD_92528 | JGI IMG/M metagenome (GOLD analysis project Ga0126342, IMG submission 92528) | Coral microbial communities from Lord Howe Island, Old Settlement Bay, Australia - Cyphastrea 1 metagenome | ecosystem: Host-associated > Invertebrates > Cnidaria > Coral ...
AGTGCAGCGATTTGATTCCAATGGTTCATACGAGTTTTCCAATGCTTTAAGTAGTTACCCAGGTTGCTCAAAAATTAAAATATATTTTTTACTATTTCCCCACGAGGGTTGTGCAAATCCACAGACATGATATAACCCCTTATTGGACTGTTTGGTGACCCCCAATCACCAACCACTTAGCATCCCATCCCCGGCCATGGCGCATACAATGGCAGCTTCCCAGGCTGTGAGGGCCATCTCCAAACTGAAAAACCCGAAATCTGAGACTGTCCACCTCAGCTAGGAGATGGTACCCGAGATGGTGCCCCGTCAACGCAATCGGGGTCTAAACCCAACGTTTTCACGGGATCTAAGGTTGATTTATGCTGATTCATAGCTAAGTTGGTGCTGGTGACTGGGTGAACTTGGGTTTATGGTAGATATATCCGCAATTCATGAGGTTTGCCAAGCAACTTATAACTGGTAGGCAAAACCTTGTAAAACTGGCACATTTTACGGTATACTGGGCTTCTTTCCGCGTGATGAGAAACCAAATCAGATAGGTAAACATAGTCAAATTTCTGAAACGTATATAGAAAAAGCAACAAGGAACATACCCCTAAATACTGGATAGATACTGGGGATCTCAATATGTCTTGATTACCAATAGCAGCTAGCAACACATCCCCTATGAATTAGGAGTATAATCCCCGAATAAACCACCATCATTGGGGTTTTCAAGGCTGCACAAGTGATGATGGCACTAAAACTGTAACCCATATGCTCCATGTCTCTGGGCAATAACTATATATATATATATACATACATATACATACATATTCTTGAATCAACCAGGAACACATGTTGGGGTGGTTTCTCCTCGCTCAATTGTCAAGTCTTTCTGTCTGCGCCAGCATTAGGACACCGCATTTCAAGGACAAAAAGGACGGTACCCCCAGTCATAAGTTTGTTTATAAATCCATCTAACTAATTCTGATTACAGGTATAAATGGTATAATATGGTAAACCCCCCAAAAAAAATACATCCCCAATATCCTCAGTTAAATTATACAACGGTTTCCATAAAGTATAAACATTAGTATAAACCAAACGAACAACATGTCATTGTTTATGGCATTGGGTCAATCCCACATTGCTCCTACCCATGTTTTCCAAGACACGATTCGCAACTGGCACCGACTCAATGCCTCATGAGAAATGCCCTTTCGGACAACCACCAGAGTTGGTCTACTTGGAATTGCTGCAAATGGCCCAGAACGTATACATATATATATATTGTATATGTATATATAGATATATAGACATGTATACAGAATTATATATACAGTATATATATATATATACAGAAGGGGCGTTCATGGGGGCCAGGTTTCTGCGCATGGATGTTTGAATATATTTTGGATATCACTCTGAACGCTGAAATCAGAAGGCTGCATCTGAAATCATCGTGCTTTAAAAACGTTGACGAACGGTACCACCATTGTGTTTAATCCAGACACGACTGAAACTGGGTGTTTGTTGGTGGTTCAACCCCCAGGAAATATTCGCTGATGGGGGATCATCCTCCAACTAGGAAGCTTGCTGATGAAGCCATTTTTGGAACATCCCTAATCGCAGAAATGGATCGTAATTACAGTACGTGGTTTACTGCTCTAATTGAATGGATCCTTGATAGATGATTGATCTGGGTAAATTATGATAGACTTCACTATATAACCTGAAATCAGGCTATTTTGGAAGAGTTACCCCAAATCCTAACCCATTGAGATGGATGGATCATAATGTACCCTCCAGTAAATTAATAGTTCGACCCTTGCATTTTTTTGGGTTGGAAGATTAGTTTCTACTACTGGGTTTTTTCCAGGGTCAAACTGTTAAGTTACCAGAGGGTAATTGATTTACTACATCCATCAATGATCCTTCATGATCCATCTTGCTTACTCTAAAAATGGACTCTAAAAATGCATCAATGGATCGTCATCTTACTCTAAAAATGGTTCATTCAATGGCTCATTGAATAGATCATGATGTCAGTTTTCGCTGTTTCCCCCATTGGTCCAGTCACTTCCAGCAGTGGTCACTCGTCCAAGTGGTCCTGGTGTCGGGCCGAGTGCGGACTCCGGAGCCGCCATGGCACTGAAGTGAAGCGAACTCGTGAACTCGAGAAAACTGGTGGCAAGAGATGCATCGTGGCATTGCACTAGAAAAAACATCTGACCAAATTGGGATATAATATATATATAATGTATATTTATATATAATATGTAAATATATATATATATATGTATATTTGTTTATGTATAATATATATATATAATGTGTATATATATATATATCCTATATGTATTTCTTATATGTATTCATTATGTATTGATTATATGTATTTCTTATAGGTATAATATAAGACATAATATATATATATATATTCATATGTATAACATATATCTACAGAATATGTATATATACATAATGTGTATATATATATATTATAATATGTATATATATATAGATATTACATCTAAAAAACCTGTATATATATATATGTGGTTTAATATTATTTGTAAAATATATATATAGTAGTACGAGTATTATATATATATATATATAACCATCAGAAATCTGGAGTTAAACAATTGCAATTCACCTGATAAGTATGGAAACATGGTACTTCACCAGAGGAAATATGTTTTTTTTTCACCTGGTTTACCAGTTTAATGTGGATCAGGGGCATTCTTCACCAGGCAATTTGCTTGGATTTACCGCATCAGCAATCGGAGATGCCACGAAGGCATACTGGATACTACGGGTTTGCACGGACATGGTGCTGATATGGCTTAATAATGCTTAATACCCCAATTTATGGCATGTAAACTGAGAAACAGGGCGACATAAATGACGATCAACCAGTGGATTTGAGATGATTTGAGGGATTAGTCCATGATTGGCCCTTGATGGCCATGTAACAAGAGTGAAATCGCCACAATTGGGTGTGTCTGAAAATAGTGTACCCCTAAACCCAATGGTTAATGATCATTATCCCTATTAAATGGCTATAATTGGGAATATACCCTATTTTCAGACAAACCCAATTGTACCTGATTTCAGGGAAATCCACTGGGGTGGTCCGCGGTGGTCAACACTTGCTCCAATGACTAATCTCGGCAAATGATTACCCTGGGGTAAACTAACATAGATGTAGACAATGGCCCGCTTATAGATGATTTACCATTAAACAATGGGGATTTTCCTTTATGTTAGTTTACAGGAGCGTATCATCACCAAGCCTTAGATTCTCTCCCACAGCATGCTGCTGGGATATTTACCAACAAACACCATCATACTATCCCGTATCATACTGTACATCTGAGCAAATGGTTGTACTATCTTGTACTTCCCAAGCCAACAATAAACACAAACAGCTGGGTCTATATAGATCTAACATGATCCAACTAGCACTTCAAGCTAACAGTTTTTTTGTTGGATCTGGTTGCTCTGGTTGCTCCCCTGCAACTTTTCTTCAAACTCGTGCATGTCACAGCTGTGCTGGAAAGAAACCATCCGTCAGAGATGTACAACGTCAAACGCACACACACACATGTTAATTCAAACAAAATGTGATTTTCCGATGATACACATATGGCGTTTCCATTGTCAATTGCCATTCTCGATTGCTACACATGATATATATATATTCTCATCAAATAGAATGTATATACTATATAATATATGAATATATAATATTACCCATATACTAAATTATCAATTATAGTACTTTGCCAAACCGAAATCAGGTAATCTCGGAGGGTTCCCCTTCCTAACCATCTTTGGGACTCAAATCCTGAAATCCAATGCATCCGTGTCATGTGGGTAAAACAATGCCATAAACTACCCTTGAGTGGGAATGGTAAACATACCACCTATAAAAATGGTGATTTGGCAAATTTGGGGGATGGTTGATTATTGTTTTAACCACATTATACAGAATATATGCATAGATATACATAAATAATCATAGAATATAATATATGAACATATGATACTATACACATTATACATGTAGAAAGGAAAACAACATGAGGCTTTGAGAACCAATGATGATTGGCCGTTTTGGCATGAAAACATCCCATTCTTTGGGGACCCACTTTTGATTCATATACACGGGGAATGTGATTACTCCTCCAGTGAACCTCTGTGAAGGGATCACGAAGGGGACAGGTACAGCTTATCCACGTTTGTCAACTTCTTTCCACGCTTAAAGCCACGTATGAGGGTTCTGAATGCTCAGAAATCTGATGACACATTTCGCCTCATTTCTGATCATCCTTCCCCTATGAATTTCTGTTTGATTGTTGTTCACCTCCACTGAACGGCTGCAGAAAAAATATCGGCAAAGCAATCCCCCGTTGCTCTGCAAGGCCAAAAACAAACACTCGAAGCTCGAAACGCCATTGCGTTTCCGGGCGCGCGTTGGCGTCCAACTTCCCAATTTGGTCATTGCGACCAAAAATGTGGGGATCTAGTCCTGCCATAGGGGCCAAGGATGTAGCGTACCCAAAAATCCCTTGGTCGATCATCCTTTTCCACATTGTAATTACAATTGGCTTTGGGTTTGTCCCATGGTTTTCAGGTATCCCAGCGCTCAAGCACAGTGATCCTCGCGGAGTCTTGAGCCCAGCTTAGGCCTGGAGTCAACAAAAAGTTCCAATCCATCTGCCTGAAATAAGTGGTGAAGACACCGCAAAGATGCTCATTATTTACACATTGTCCATATAATATGAGTTCACCGAGGTTCGTAGGTTAGACAGCTCAAAGTCACTTTCAAGGGGGCTCATATTGTTTCATGCGTAAACATTGGGTAACTTGTGTAGTTGAAAACAACTGATGGTGATGATGATGATGATGATGATGATGATGATGATGATCATGGTGATGAACATGGTGATGATGATGATGATGATGATCATGATGATGATCATGGTGATGATGATGACGACGACGATGATGATGATGATGATTATGATTATGATTATGATGATGATCATGATGGTGACGACGACGACGACGACGACGATGATGATGATGACACTGATGATAATGATGATGATGACGACGAGGATGAGGATGAGGATGAGGATGATGATGATGATGATGATGATGATGATGATTATGATTATGATGATGATAAACACGGATGATGAACACGGATGATGATGATGATGATGATGATGATGAAAACGGATGATGACGAACACACATGATGATGATGATGATGATGATGATGATGATGATGATGATGATGATGCTGATGATGATGCTGCTGATGATGATGATGATGGTGATGGTGATGAAAACGGATGATGATGAAAACGGATGATGATGAAAACGGATGATGCAAACATCCGCCTCTGCCACTGATTGAGAGGCTCAACTTTAAATCGTGGGGGTTCAACCAACAGACTCAACTCGTGAGAGAACCAGCTAGGCTACAGAAACAATTGCTGCGTCTCATCAAAACAGGAACCAGCCAGCGCGCCGGTTAAAGCAACGTTACTTTCTATGGCCATATGGCCATATCTGCGGAAACTCATATGGACCTATGGAGTTGTCTAAAAATATCATACCTCACACTCCATTGCAACAAATGATCATGTTCCATCATGTTCAGACAGGCCCATATGTGGATTCTGCAGGTGAAGCAGGACGCCCTCATCTCTGAACAAATGTGGCCTCAGGCGCTGGGCCAAGAACTCTCACACCAAAAATGCGATATTTTCATCTGAACAGAAGGGTACAAGGTGGTTTGGCATAGCCATGTTGCTGAAAATCATTACAGGAGTACATACAGTATTAGTAAAATAGTAAGAGGTAATTATACGTAAACGTATAGTATAGAAGTAATTAAGGCACATGAACATATGATAATATATAATATATCATATCTATTATAGAAATTGTTCATTCCTTTGCACTGTGATTTTCCTACACTGCAGCGATGCTTGGCGGGAAGGAGCCAGACCCAAGGAACTGAGTTCCTCCCATTTTGGGGGATGGAACCTCAGTCAATCTTCCATTTTTGATAGCACGAACCATGCAAAATCAGCACGCACCTGCCCTGAAGAGTTCATGGTAATCGGAGGCTCTTGGGTGGTGAGAACGAAGCTGTTAGGCTGTATCACTTCATTCATTCCCTGTTGGCAAACAAAAAACATTTCTAATCAGTTCTACGTGGGTCTGCTTGAAAATGGGGGTAGACACCAAGTCCAATGAAGTATCATTCCTTTCCCCATTGAATTGTTTTTTGTTTTATGTTTTTTTTTGGGGGGGTTACCCCAATTTCAGAAAAAAGTTGCAGGTGTTCTGAGGCCGCTGGTACAATATCCGCCCCCCTCCAGGTCCCCAATCAATGGACTGATTTAAGGCAAATTCATGAAAGATCTCCAGGAAAGAATGAGGATTTTGACATGTTTTGACCCCCTGATAAGGTGGCTTTGCAGCCCTAGATGTTCCCTGAAACCGATCAAACCACACCAGTTGCAGTCAAACCATATGTCATAATACTTCATCTTCGAAAATCTGAATTTGTGGAGTGGTATATGTATCCCATATAGATAAATAAATAAATGAATGAATGAATACATAAATAAATAAATAAATTAAACATATGTATATATATATATATTATATCATATGAATATCCCATATCCCATGTTATCATCTATGATCCCCTTTTTAAACATCCCCAAGTCGTGTCAAGAGGCGACAACTGGGATATGATCCGATGGCTCGTCTTTGTTGGGCATCGCCTCTTTAGGGCACTGCAACAGTGAACCTGGGCCACAGGGCCATGCTACGAGTGGTGAGCGTAAGAAATGATAAATCATGTTTAACACATAGTAGATAGTATAATATAGTGTGTGTGTGTCTAGTATATGTATACACTATATACTATATACTGGATGTTGTATATAGAATACAATCTGCACATATACAATACGTATACAGATGTGTATATATGTATAATAATACAAATATGTATGTGTATATACATATATATATATAGAGATGGATAGATGGATGAATGGATGGATGGATGGATGGATAGATAGATAATACATATATGTATGTGTATATATATATATTATATTATATATTATACATTATATATATTATACTATATATATATATCTACGTTACATACACAATTTTGTATAAATAATGATCTAAATGCATCTGTCAAAGTAAAATAAATGCGCCGAGGAGCGATCAGCAAATAGCGACTGCAGGAACTGTTCGTCATAGAAAATGTAATCCTCAGGAAGGCCCAGTTATAACGTGGTTTATCAAAATCCATCCAACTGTGCCTCTGCTCTTGGAAAACAACAGCGTGGAAGGCAAAAGGAGTGTTTGTTCAAAGATGGAGTGCAACTAAATGTTGGGTTCCGTAATGATAAAATAAGCCACATTTGGGCGGCATTACCATTTTTGGGTGCATCACCAAACTTTAGAATATACACAAAGAACGAGAAAATTGATCCATCAAATGGAGTCAATAGCCCACCCGAATGTCTACTGTAGCCTTCCAGCTGGAGGCCCTAACAATGCTGATGGATAGGATAGGGAACCAGCACCCATACCATCCACGCAGGAATAGTTATCTACGTTCAGCTGCAGCTCAAGTAGGAGCGCTTATGCCATTTACAAACCATTTGCTAAGTTTCAGGGTTCATATCCCAACCCACTCAAGATGGATCTGCCAAGAATGGGGAGTATCAATGGGGAAAATTGTCACGAAGCACCTAGGTTTTTCTATGGTTTTCCAAAAAAAATAGACAGCCCCAACTGGTTAGAAATTGGCTGTCGAATTATGCCTAAAACAGAAGAGAACATCATCCAGATACTAACCATCTTGCTAATCAGACAAAGCCTCACAAGATGTAGAAATCCAACAAAACGCTGATAAAATAATGTTTGCTATTGTAAATGGGTAAAACAACGGATACATCTTGCACATCCTCCATGTTTGGACAAATCCAAATCGTAAATGCATGTATTCAGGTTATTTGTTTTTTGATTTGTTGATGGCTACAGTTGAATCACTGGTTAACTGGCGGTTTGAGCTGGTGGTTAACAATCGTAGGGCATATGAGCATTGTTAAACCCTCTATCGTTCCCCTATAATGCCTGGTTAATAGGGATTCCCATAATGGATGTTGATAATCTTCAATATATTGGCGCTTTGGCGAGTATAATCCCATATAGTTGATCATCAACAGTGGTTTTGAACAGTGCTCCTATATATAATATACATATATATATATATATATGTGTGAGTATTCCAAAACTGCCCAGCAGTTGGGGCTGGTTTGGCAACAAAATTGTCCAAGATGCAATGGTTTCCAGTCTAGTGCCAGTGCGCGTGGATGAAGATGCCTTGTTTTCATGACTGGCGGATAAACCACCCAGAAGAACATGGGCTGTATAATAGGAGCACATATGTAACATGATATGTCAGGTGTATATATATAATTATAAATATATTTATAATATACAGTAATATAATACAATATAATACAATATAATATCATACAATACAATACAATATAATATAATATAATATTATATAATATACTATAATATAATATTATATAATATACTATAATATAATATATATATATATATATCCACATACATATATATATATACATATATACATATATGTATATATATATAACTATATACATATATACATAAATATATATATATACATATATATATATAGTATAACGTAATATGTACAGTAATATGACATATTGAAGTCGGTGGTATACTAACTCCCATTAAAATCCCATTACAAGGACAAATTTTGCAGGGCCATTGGTACTGGTACTCCACATTTGCCCCGTGCCTACGATTTGACGAATAATGTGCAGCTAGTTGAGCATACTGGGGATTCACTAGTGGTTTCAATCCAAAGGCCGTTCCGAATTGGGATATCAATGGTGATATAACCAAAAGCAGAAGGATATATTCCCATCACACATATTCAACACGCCTGCACCTCCTGAAAACGAAAAAAAAACCTACCTCATATGGCCTCTGGCCGTAGGGAATATTGTTCCAAACCACCCCAGGTTTGGACAATCTAAATGGTCAAAAAATCATCTTAGTGTCAGTTCATAGGGGTCTCAATGGACTGTTTTTCGAAGATTCTCATCTTCCAACGATGGTCTCATCCAATGATGGATTCCCCACTGGCCCATCATCATTTTTGGTGACTTGGTGAGGTGGCCGTTATTTGCTGAGAACGGGGTATGGGAAAACCAGGCCAAGCATATCAAAAGTCAACAATACACAACATCCAATGCTTAAACAAGCTCATCACCTCTGTTCTCTGTTTCAGATGACTGGTTGAGATTTATCGTAGAAATATTGTAGTAATATCCATGCAAATCTTATACTAATGTTGGTTAGTATGTCATGCTGATATCTGATAGCCAAATGCCATCAAATGCTCCTATTGATCTTGGAAGACGGCTATGCAGCTATACACCACCAACTTTCAGGTCATTCTCGTTGGGTGCTCCCTTCCAAAGAATTATCTACACTTGAATCCTTTGGTGTCATTCGAGTATGTATGCCAACCTGCCATCTTGGACGGGGTCTGATATATCATGATATATCTATCCCATTCTCACTGCCATGGAGTTAGTCATTGGTTTGCAAACAGATCATATACCTCTTGAATTTCATGAAAATAATCCAATCCCCCTAATATAACACATGTGCAAATTCCCCACTAGATAAATCATGTTTTTTTTGGGGGATGTCGATATAAAATTATAGGAATGGGTTATTGTATCCAATTATGTTTCGGACTAGTGAAGTCACAACTTACCAATCTCTTGCCCCCAAAATTGAATACCCATATCAAAACCAATCCATTCTTGGTTTGATCCCTCATTATCAAGCAACACTTGTAGATCGTATGATTATACATCTATTGCTTGGCAAAACCAATAAAATATGGTATTGACTTATTTATTTACTAAGTGGGATGCAGCCACAAATATCCTTGGACCATGGAGTTGACTCCCATTACATAAGATCCATTAATCAGTTGTAAGGGAATATGACCCAGTTTGCTAACCTGAGCCATGAAACATACCTGCCTAATCGCCCGTCCCATTGTGCTGGTAGGGATGAAAAATACAAAAACATCCCATCCCATTGTACTGGTTGGTATCCCAGAGCTGTGTTTTTTTCAAAATCCAAGAAAGCAGTTAGTTTGTTATATATATATAAAATAAAACCCATTAATATAGTTATATATATAATGACCCCATTCATAATTCATCGAAAAGGAAACTGAGCCATGGCTCGCATATGTTTGGTTTTTACTCTGATTGTCTCACCAAAAAAGTCGCGTTAAATCCAATTATATCACCATTATGTCCCACTATACCATATCTGGTTGGTGGTATACCTAGCTGAAAAATATGAGTTCGTCAGTTGGGATGATGACATTCCCAATAGATGGAAAAATAAAAGCCACGTTCCAAACCACCAACCAGATATATCTCGACTTTTGATGGGTCCATCCCAATTTCAGTTGGTTCAATCCCAATATTTTTGCTGAAATCCCCCAGGTTTCATGAAATAACAGGGTACCCTCTTGTAATTTAACATAGCTATGGAAAATAGACCATTTAGTTCGATGATTTACCTATTAAAGATGGTGATTTTCCATAGCAATGTTAGTTTACCAAAGGGTAAATCCCATTAGATCCCATTAAACCACCATAAAATCCCACTAAATCTCATTAGATACCATTAAATCACCATTAAAATCATTAAAATCTTCAAAGGTTCAGGTCCTGAACGCCACAGCCAGGCTGCTGGGTCGGTATTCACATCATCAAAGGCGTCTCTCAGCAGCAGTTCGGCCCCGTCGCCACGGCGCCAATGGAAGCGTGCGGCCTGACGTTGCGTCTTGGATTTGTAGATATAAATGTCATAGATGTATATTACATAGATGTGTATATGCATGTATATATGATTATGTATATGTATGTATATGTATGTATATGTATGTATATGTCTGTATATGTCTGTATATGTATGTATATGTATGTATATGTATGTATATGTATGTATATGTATGTATATGTATGTATATGTATGTATATGTATGTATATGTATGTATATGTATGTATATGTATGTATATGTATG
>Ga0126342_10020179_pt1 | contig 11230 bp, 13 predicted proteins | sample Cyp1metagenome_FD_92528 | JGI IMG/M metagenome (GOLD analysis project Ga0126342, IMG submission 92528) | Coral microbial communities from Lord Howe Island, Old Settlement Bay, Australia - Cyphastrea 1 metagenome | ecosystem: Host-associated > Invertebrates > Cnidaria > Coral ...
ACACATACACACATACACACATACACACATACACACATACACACATACACACATACACACATACACACATACACACATACACACATACACACATACACACATACACACATACACATACGCATACACATACACATGCACATACACATACACATACACATACACATACAGCATACAGCATACATTATATATATATATGTATACAGATATTTATTTATTTATCTATTCATTTATTCATTTATTTATTTATTTATTTGTATATATCTATATTATATATATATATTCATATAATACATATCTATACAAAATCCATTAAAATCCCCATCATCTACGTAGGGGGCCGTGGTCCCTGGGATCCCGACGGTCCTCCCACAACTCCAGCGCCTTTCGCCAGCGCAGCGCCCCCAGGACCGCCGTGTGGCGCCTGAGGCCCGGCGACAGCCTGGCGGATGGAAGCGGACCCGGCTGGAGGCTGATCTATGTTGATACCATGGAAAATGGCCATTGAAATAGTGGATTTATATAGTGGATTTACCCAGCTACAACATGGTGGATCTTTCCATAGTTATGTTGAATTACCGGAGGGTATCTAATATTATATCATGAGCAATTAAATAAAAATAATAATGAGCTCATCAACTATAAACTTAACTTGGTGTATATAATAATGAGCAATTCAGTTTTCATGTAAAAATTCAACGGTTTTTGATGAACAATTGCTGTTGATGGTTTTGTTGATGATGAACAATTGGTGTTGATGGTTTTGTTGTATGTTTATCATCGAACATATTCGTGGTTGGTCAATGGAAGATGGCGCGAACTGATCTCCGGGATGCATCGCAGGAATCGCGTTATTTGGATTTCCGCATCATCGGCAAAAGTTCGTTTTTGGGAATATCTGGGATATCCCTAGGTTTATACTATATTAACCATATATTAACCATATATTAACCATATATTAACCATATATTAACCATATATTAACCATATATTAGCCATATATTAACCATTATTAATCATTAATTAATATGGTTTATGGACCCCCCCAAAAAAACTGACCAATTGATTGATCCGAGTGGGATGCAGCTGGAGTAGCCTGACCCGGTCATAGATGAGCCGGGAAATCCCCGAAAAAAAATCGTTATTTTTTAAGGTGAAACCAACTAGAAATGTGGGGATTTTCCAGCCATGTTTGATTACTGCAGGGAAAAAAATCTCGTTTGCGCCCAAGAATTCCGCCATGAAACCCAAGATTCACGCAGACTGGATCTGATGAGCTATGTGGATCAACAGCCCTCATGGCCTAATGGCCTTGCCGAGAAAAATGCGTAACCCGCGCTTTCTCTTCTAATCCCATGGCCCTTATATTTACCCTCTGGTTATTTAACATAGCCATGGAAAATGGTCCATTTATAGATGGTCTACCTATTAGAAATGGTGATTTCCCATGGCTATGTTAAATAACCAGATGATATATTTAACACCCCCCTTTTTTTGAGTCCCAGTCGTATCAATATGACGGGGATGGGATTCATCCCTCATTGCAGTTGTTGAATATTGGTGAATACTGTAGCTATTGTTTAAGTGGCATCCTCGTAGATCCCCAGCGATATCCAATGTTTCAATGTGGGGGGGATGGGATTACGATGGATTCAGTTTTTGATGATGACTGGTTGGAGCTTCCATCTTGAAAAATGATGGAGTTCGTCAATGGGGTTCGGATGACATCCCATATATGAAATGGAAAATAAAAAATGTTCCAAACCACCAGATGGTATAGTTGGTTATAAACCATCATATCACCATTCATATCCCATGAAAAAAACTGTAAAATGATTATCACATAGTTGGTTTATAAGCATCATCCCATGATATAGTTGATTACCCTCTGGTAATTTAACATAACTATGGAAAGATCCACCATTTTTAATGGGAAAACTCACTACAAATGGCCATTTTCAATAGCTATGTTAAATTACCAGAGGGTAGTTGATTATCCCACGAAACAAAACACATGTGTGTTGCTTCCACTGGACACCGTTGCGGACTTTTCGGAACGGCCTGCCCGTTGCGCTCTGCGCAAGTAGCTGGATGGAGCAGCGCCACACCAGCGCCTCGATGGGCCCAAGAGATATCATGACGAAGTGCGTCATGACCTGTGGTAAACTAACATAGCTATTGAACATGGCCATTTCTAGTTGATTTTGCTCGTAAAATATGGTGATTTTCCATGAAACTTGGTGATTTTCTAGTTGATTTTGCTAGTAAAATGGTGATGTTCCATAAACTTGGTGATTTTCTAGTTGATGTTGCTAGTAAAATGGTGATTCCCCAAAGCTATGTTGAACGCTTACCAGAGGCGATTTCTTCGAAAACACCCAACCTTTGATCCAGTAATTGGCATGCGAATTCCACCCGTGTTTCACGGGGATGGGAAGACATGTTGCAGGGGAATTCCATGGTTTCTATCCCCACAAAATCACAAGGTTAATGAAAAACCTACCGTATTGCTGGGTACCCTCGATGATCATTTCCACATGGCTATGGAGATTTTGACCCATTGATCCATCATTTGATGATTTATCATGGATTGATCTACTAAAAATGGTGGATTTTCCAGTTGATCACCGTTGAATCACCGAGGAGGTGCTCGCTGATAGGCGGCGCTGAGGGTGTTGGTCACCACTGGGCCTGCCGCCCAAACAGCACGGGAGGAATTTGGTTAGTTTGGACAAAGAACCTATTAATAGATAGGAAACATAGGTAAGATATGCTTATTAATATGAGGTGTATATATATAATGTATTATATATATATATATATAATGTCTATATAATGTATATATAATGTCTATATAATTTATATATAATGTATATACATATATATATATATATACATGTATATAATGTATGCATGAACCTTAGCCTTGACCATCTTTAACCTGGTTTTATCTCTTCGGCAGCATGTCATCCGCCTGGGTCCATCAGCGTTCCAAGTTGCAAGGCCTCCTGCCACTGCTCCTGGACGAGCTCAGCGAAAAACATCCCTTGCCAGTATGGTTGAAAAACATGTGAGCCATGGTCAATACTCACTATATGGTTGATGGTCATCCCATCTATAATAAGGATCCTTATAATGGTTATTATAAATCCCTATGAACCATTGGATGACTAGCCCCTATTAATGGTTACTAACCATGAGTATTGACCATAGCTCATGTAGAAACTATATAATGAACTATAGATCAGCAGAACTATAGATCAGATTAGATTGATTAGATCAGCATGTATATATATATGTATATCATAGAACTATAGGATATAGATGAACCATAGAACTATAGATATAGATGAACCATAATGAACTATATACGGTATAAATTTCATAACTGTAGATCAGTATGTACCTGATAAAACTATTAATAGAACGATATAATAAATCCCTAAAACTTTGGAAAAGTAATTGATCACTATATCTGATTGTAGGATGTTCCTTTCCTATATTTCTTGGGTTTGCAAAAATAAATTCAATGATCGTGCGTGGTTCACGCAGTTGTCTAAAGGCATCTCAATGGGATAAACCATCTTAAATCCCAGTTACATATCGGTTATCGTGGTTTCATCTCATCCAAACACCTTGAAATTCGGGTGGGGTCGTCAGCCCAATAAACATTGGTCTGCAAGCACCAAACTGTGAAGAAAATGTCTTCAAAGTAGACCTGTCCCATTTTCAAATCCCCGTTCCCAGTGGTTGTGCGCTGGTCGAAAGCCCACGTTTTGGTAGCTTTGTGGCATCTTGGTTCACCATATCCTTCTTACGCCACAAATTTGAAAAACAAGATATGCAGAATAAATCCCCAAAATACAAAACTGATCAATTAGGATGTTCATCGTCTTCACACAAGTCTTCAATTGGACACTCACGTTTGGAAGCTGTTTAACCTTATTGTTCTTGTTTTTGAAACGGCACGACTTCTATCAAAATGATCTCACCATCAAGAAATCATCGGGAATCTTGGAAATCATCTTTACCGCAGATGGCAACTTCAATCAGGAGAATTCCATGGAAATTCCCGTCGAATGCACATGGAAATTCCCCATGTTCCAGGGGTTTTCCCATGGCCTGGCAGGCATCGATACAGGAACTCGCTGTGAAGCTTTCTGCTGGAAGCCTGGCAGGTTTTTGTTGGCCATTGATCGCCATGAAAAGACGGGAAAATGTGGGTTTTTCAGATGGAGAGCATGGGGGGTTCAAGGCAATTTCATCCAATTTGCACTTTGTTCCAACATTTCACAAGCGTAATCTTCGTTAGTATGTACTTCCATCTGCATCGAAACTCAGAGATTTTGGTAGTAATTTACCCCAGAGAAACAGCAAAAATCTTGAGATATATTATGCCTTGCCTCAATAGTGTCTAGCTCAATAGTCTGGATAAATCACGAAAAATCACCATGTTTGATTGGTAAATCGTCATTACCATCTAGTTTAACGGTGATATTTATCATGTATCACCTTATCAACAATCTATATAATGTTGAACAGTGGGTTATTACTAGTTATTAAGTTATTACCATCTAGTCCAACATGGGTGATATTTATCATGATAAAAAATCACCATCTAGTGTTGAACAGTGGGTTATCACCATCCAGTGACTAGTGTTGTCGTCAATGGGAATTTCAGGATCCAATTTATGGAGCTACGTTAGTACCATTTTTCAGGCCATATTTTCTTGGGAGATTCCCTGAAATTTAGGCCTGAAAAATAGGCCAAAAATATATGGAATCGGTAGCTCCAATGAATCGGATCCTGAAATTCCCATTGACCATGGAAAATTGGTCGAAGCATCACAACAGCCATGGCGACAGTGAAAACCGCATCACAACCCTCGCCTTCGGCTGGCCATCACCTGGGATCGACCCGCTGCAGCCATGAATTTTAGACCAAAATGACATTTCAAATTAGATTTGATAAGAATTGAATCCTGGATTTTAGACCTTTTATGACATTTATGACATTTTAGACCCTTATCTTTGGATAAAGATTTGATCCAAGTTATAGATTTTTAACAATTGGGGTTGACTCAAATCTGGATAAGCCACATCTGTGCTGAGCAACCAGAAACAGGGCTGAGCCGACGCAAAACTCATCAATGATTCGTCTTGTTGGAAAAATCATCCGGGAATCCGGGGCCTGCTTGGTATACAGTACACAGTATCAATACAGTATCAACATGTATCAACTACGATCCTCTACCATCCTTTACTGCACTGGTCATTCAATGGGGGTTGCCCCTCCAAATCCGTAAGACCTCGGGTCTTGACCATGATTTCTTCAAAGGACCTTCCCAGACATGATCTCGGCTTCCGGGCATTTCACTCACCGAAAACATGCTTCAGAATTTTCCATTGGAGTGTTGTAAATCTGTAATCTATGCCCAAGATTCTTGATGATGTTCCCACTATGATAGCCAAAAATGGTCTAGTTGTGGATTGTTACATATTGTTACCCTTCGCTAATCCAACATGACAATGGAATATTGAATATTCATGGAAAATTCCCCATTTCTTGAAATGATGATGTTCATTGATTTTCGCATAAAAAAACCTTCATCGATGACTCGAGGATTTTCCCATGGCATTCTTCAATTTTTCCATAGCGCCTGGAGCACGTGCAGGGCGCTTGGCCAAAGGTCCTCGTTCTCGTTGGCCAAAGCGCCTTGGCAAAATTTGGGCGTCCTGGGGGTGTTCCGACCAATCCTGTTATGGGAAAATCCGTTGGAAAATCCATCGGAAAATCCATCGGACTCTCCAATGATGCTTTGAGTGGGAAAATATGGGGGGAAATAGCCATTGATTGTTGTTGAAATTCTGGGGAAAATCATCCAAACAAGGGGGGTGGGTGTCCAGCCAGCCGTCTTTGATGACCGAAGGGCAACCCTGAGAAATCCCAGGCTGGCCAATCAAAATCAACGCCCTGATGATGAATACGTTAATTTAAAACATGTACAAATGAAAATAGTTTCCGCCATGTTTGCCTGCCACATGGCATCAGTTTTAGGACTTACTCATGAACCACAAATCATCAGTGGTTCTAAAGCAGGTCATGTTTCTGGTGGGTTGATCGCTGGCTATCGATACTATTCACCGAGAGCATAATATGATTGGTGGTTAGATATCATGTTATAGCCACTAATGGAAAGTCTCATGTTGAAAGATCAGTGGTCATATATATATATGTATACATACACAATCATTATAATATAATATGTATATATATATATATATCATACAAAAATACCTCGATCTTCAAACGGACAATGTCTTCAATCATGTTGGGAAACAACAAAAACAAAACAGACATATTTTCCGCATCTTGCGGTCTCACATTATCACAATTGTACATGAATTATATACCGTTAATGATGATGATAAGAAAACTATTTTTAATAAAATCTCTCAGAACACCACGAATATTACAATAAAACTACTCACCACTATACTGAACTCACCACGATTAGTGTTACCAAGCGGCTGATCAGCGCGTTGAAGCCTCACCATTGGGCTGTGAAATCCACCATGAATGGGCATTGAAGATCATTTTCACGGGAAAACTATGGACACCTCATAATTTGGGGAGTGTTTCATTGAGATGTGGGTCATCCCGGGTCTGTGTCTTCAACGAAACCCAAAAACGATTCCAAGGTTGAAACTGGGGACCTGGGATGCATCGAACGGCAAAGAGCGAGCCACAAAGACGATCCGAAGTTGGAGGTGAAGGACGGATGAAAGGATGGATAAAGGATGGATAAAGGATGGATAAAGGATGGATAAAGGATGGATAAAGGATGGATAAAGGATGGATAAAGGATGGATAAAGGATGGATAAAGGATGGATAAAGGATGGATTCTGGGATAAACTTGAAGTAAAAATAAACACCAAACCAAAATCCCCTCAATAATGGTTGAGCACAGGAAAACCCAAACCATGTCACCGGATATTTAAGTGAGCCAACCCACAGCGCAGAGTGCAACCAAGTGGCACACCGTGTTGGGTAAAACTGCCATCCCTCCTCGGTGGTGAATCGGGCAGAAGGTTGCTGATGTTCATGAGAAAACCCATGGGTTTTACTGTAGAAAGACCAACACAAATCAACATATGCAACAAGACATTGATTTAGAAAGAAAAAAAGGCGAGCATTGCTGGAGGTTACTGTAGGGATCTCAATTTGGAGTTTAAACTTAGCAACCTGAAATCCTGGAGTTTTTCAAATTTATCAACTTGAGATCCCACGTCAACTCACAAACCTGGGGCAACACGCTGACTGGTGGTTGAGCCACCCCATTCTACAAAAAATGAAGCTGAATTACATATGTTCCCATTAAGGGATGGAAATTGAAAAAGAAATATGAAACCACCAAGCAGGTCAAACATCTAGATCGTTCCAAATTGACAAGGTTCATCATGTTCGTCCCTCAAAAAATACATAAAATAAAATGACCATTATTGGGGGAAATGCGTAAATCGTCTTTTGCGGTAAACCCAAACTCTATTCCTGGTGACATATTTCATATGATATTCTCAGTATATCCCTATTGTGTTCCTAATAATCCCGTCCCCTATAGAATATGAAAATATATGAAACATTAAACATCCCCTGAATGGTCCCAACTATGTGCTAAACTATGGTTTCTGGAAAACTTATATTAGGAGGATGGGATTAAAATGACCTAAAACAAAAGGCCAAAGACATCTCCATCCACCTCATCCTGGGTATGCGGACGCCACAGGGTGAAGACCCTTCGCCAGTGATCTTGGCAACTGCTGAAGGTGCTGCTGAAACCTCAGAAGTGAGGTCTGATGTGGCCGTCAAAAACTTGGAAAATCCCATGGTTTTCACATCATGGCTGGAAAAACCGATGGAGATTTCCTAAGTCATGGGGGCACCCCAAACCATCCACGTCATGAGGGCCATTTTTTGGTAAACCCATGGTGACTTGGGGATCCCCCAAATATTAGACGTCCCCATAAGGATGGTCATCTAGACACATCCCAGTGTTTTGGCACCATTTTGGGCCTCATCTCTGGGTTTTGTATGGAAATTAAAGGAGGTGGGTGGTTCCCTGCGCCTTCAATTTTGACCCCTCTCCATCAATGACGCTGAGAAGTTTGGTCATTCCACCAAATCCCTCATGCGAGCAGCTGAATTCATCTGCAGCAATACCATTGACGCTCATCTGACCTGCTGAAGAGGCTAATGGGTGACAAAATTTGGACAGGATCCGTGTTTCGAGCTGTGTGTGGGCCGAATTCAACATGCGTTTTCCGCTTACAACCGGCTGCCAGTAGTACCGCGGAAGGCGGTGGCGGAAGCTTCAAAAATAGGAAATCTATAGGAGGGTTTGTTTGTTGTGACGCATGGCTGGCAGAGCAAACCCACTGATAGACCGAGAGGTGGTTGAGGCTCTGAGTCTCTCTCTCTGTCTCTCTCTCCTTCTCTTTCTCTTTCTCTTTCTCTTTGTCTTTCTCTTTCTCTTTGTCTTTCTCTTTCTCTTTCTCTTTCTCTTTCTCTTTCTCTTTCTCTTTCTCTTTCTCTCTCTCTCGCTCTCTCTCTCTCTCTGTCTATCTGTCTATCTGTCTATCTGTCTATTTGTTTATCTGTCTATCTGTCTACCTGTCTATCTATCTATCTACCTACCGACCTATCTAACTATCGATCTGTCTGTCTGCCTATTTATTTGTCTGTCTATCTATCTAACTATCGATGTGTCTGTCTCTCTGCCTATCTGCCTATCTGCCTCTCTGCCTGCCTGCCTGCCTGCCTGTCGGTCTGCCTGTCTGTCTGTCTGCCTGCCTGCCTGTCTGTCTGTCTGTCTATCTGTCTACCTGTCTATCTACCTACCTGTCTAACTATCGATCTGTCTGTCTGCCTATCTATTTGTCTGTCTATCTATCTAACTATCGATGTGTCTGTCTCTCTGCCTATCTGTCTGTCTGTCTGTCTATCTATCTATCCATCCATCCATACATCTATCTATCTCTTCCTCTATCTACCCACCTATCTATCTATTTATCATCTATCTATCTGTCTGTCTATCTGAAAGGTTGTGTGCAGAGCTGACGGCCTCGTACCAATGCGTTTTGCGATCTGGCCGCCCCATCTACTGCGCCTGCCACGAAACAGTGAGGTCAGGTCATACGAAATACCGCACCTCTCCCACAGAATCATCTTAGCAGACCTGAAGATCTGATGCTCCAAATCGCAGCCCCTCTCAGGAAATAATCGCCTTGACCTCCTAACATGTCTGATGGAGATGTGTCTTGTACTGCGCGTGCCACGCGACATGTATCAGATCCTCTTCACACGTCCCACGCCTGCCATCGTGATTGAAACTGCGACAAAACCCACAAGTTTGGCTCACTTTTAGCAAGGCGCAGAAGCCATTGCACATGATGATTCAACGTCCAAAAAGTGGTCCGAACGTGGTGCGTGTTTCAAAATTTTGGCTTCAAAATGTGCTTCGCACCAGACAATCGTCTGTTTTTGCCATTTGCTTCGCGCCACAACAGCGTGCACTTTTTCGACATCTCAACTTTCCACAAGTGCTCCGAGAATGGTACTTTGAACATGTTGACTTCGAAATGTGCTTCGCGCCACAAGGGCGTCTACTTTTTCAACATCTCAACTTCAAAAAGTGCTGCGAACGTGGTGTGTTTTGTACATTTTGACTCGTGCTTTAAAATTGTCAAAATTGTCCAGTTTCCTGAAAGCTGAAGGCAACAGTCTGGCAGGGTTTGCAAGATTGCATTGCCAACCAAAACAATCCAGAAGATGTATGAAGATGTCACAATCACATTGTTTATCCAGCTCTCTTGAGACAAAAGCTCATCCGCCCAGACAACAGAACACCGCTCTCTACCAACAAGAGTCTGAACAGGGTCGACCGCGATATTTTCCATCTTCCGTGTGTGATTCGTGGGGCGGGGGTCATCCAACCACCAAACAATAGGCGCAGTACTATTTGACAGCTATTTCTCCACCAAGAAAAGTAGCTGAACCACTCTCCAAAAAACTCTCCAAAAAAACACCAAGAAAAGAGTCACATATGGCTTCGTCTGAACATCGGGTCACCCAAAATCCCCTGGTTAATCATCATTTTCCCATCTGTTCATAGATGTTCCAACGTCTTCTCTATTCTTTGATGGCCATTTGTTGCGGGCTCCATCCCCCAGCTATTCATTTTTCAAAGGAGCTCAGGAGGTGTAGGGCAGAGTCCCATGCAGAAACGCCATAGGCCTACCAGCCAGTGATTTAACCGATGGGTTTGTCTGATCATGGTGTATACCCCCGCTATTTTCATGGCGAAACTGATGATAAGACAAAGCCACATGGCAACGGTATAGATGGCCCTTTCATGGTGATTTTCCGGAGCGAACTGGGGTGAACCAGCAAGTACCTAGTGAATGACCAGTATTGGTTTCGGATGCCTTTGGGTACCATATTTTTTGTCCGGAAATGGTGTACCACCTACTATTGGGAATTACAGCAATAATATTGCTTGCTGTAAAAGATGGGATGGTCTAGTACGAAAACAAACCAGAGAAACGGGCACAGTACCAAAAAGAATGGGATGGTCGGGGATGTTTCTGTACTGAAATTGACCAAAAGTGTGTGGTACTTGGGAACTTAAACTTTGACGTATCTGCTTGGCAATCAAGATAATTTTAGAGCCACTTGTGTTACTGGTTTCAAGATATTCAACCACAGACCATGGGTCCTCAAGTGGGGAAGCATATATTCTCTGGTATATCCCTGGCAAAATTCCGGAAGCTCTGGAAAATTATGAAGCAGTCAAGAATAGCATGACCAAAAAAAAGTCAACTCACAAAGCTTGGGGCTTGGTATCTTCCTCATGTTTCCTCCAGATTTTTGACCGAAAATCTTCGAAGATCTATCCCATTCTATCCCAAAAACCTCCACAACGTTTTACCCTCTGGTAATTAATCACCATTTTTAATGGGAAAATCCACTATTAATGGTCATTTTCAATAGCTATGTTAGTTTACCAGAGGGCATCCAGGCCCTGTTTCGGACCCCGCAACCATCGCTGGGTCCACGGACGCTCAGGGCGGCGTTGTAGTGGAACACATTGGCTTCCACCCTGGATGGTTCCATCCGTTGGGTCCACAGGGGACGGTCCTTTGCCAATCTGTTAAACACCCTGCAAAAAAAAA
>Ga0126342_10020180_pt1 | contig 11230 bp, 8 predicted proteins | sample Cyp1metagenome_FD_92528 | JGI IMG/M metagenome (GOLD analysis project Ga0126342, IMG submission 92528) | Coral microbial communities from Lord Howe Island, Old Settlement Bay, Australia - Cyphastrea 1 metagenome | ecosystem: Host-associated > Invertebrates > Cnidaria > Coral ...
AAGGTCAACCCCAATGGGACGCCGATGTACGACAAACTCTGTTTTGGCAAGTTTTGCTGTGTGAAAGATGAGGAAACACCTTGTGGACGCAACTCCCAAAACATCTTCAAAGTGGTATTAAATGCAACAAAAAACACTCGTCATATTGGGACGCCAGTGATTCACCACATGTAGATTTTACCTGTTGGATTCTGTAGGGACACGGTTAGCTGTTTCGAACGACGTCCGAACGACGTATCGAACGACGTCAAAGGGTATCAAAACCCAGACCTTAACAACTTTAACAACTCAGAGTAAGAGTCAGTCAGTTGGGATTGTTATGAAGCCAATATTTCCAAATTGTTATGACTATATTTCCAAAACCCATATTATTATGAACCCATATTAGTTAGTTTGGAACATTATTATGGACCCAATATTCAAAAATGTTCCGAATGTTCCAAACCACCAACCAGATGAAATGCATTTTGCGCATTTTGCGGGGCATATTTGGAGGAGGCCTTTAATAAGCGTTCACTATCCATTGGTTCCATCACTTCGAATCCATACCATATAATGTGGGTAAAACAATGCCATAAACCATCCCCCAGGAAAAACACCATTTTTATAGGTGCAACAAAAACCACGCCCAAATGGGTGCTTTATGTTTTATTGTTTTATCCACATTGATATCCTCTTGATCCATGTCCAGCTTGCCTAAGGGCCTAGCTGCAATCGCAAGTTCCAGCATCTTCGGCACCTCCATGGCAAGGTCTTCCATTTCCTCCCAGCAACTGGAAAGCCTATGTGGACGAGACAATCGTTAAAGAATGGCACCTTCCTCCACCTGTGCTCTCCTCATTGAATCAAGGAATATCATGGGGCGTCATGACTCCCACTGGTGCCTAATTTGTATGTAAACAACCCATGTAGCATTGTATGTATATTATACTTACATGTCCCCAAAGAAAATGACCTCAAAGTTGATGCGTATACCCTCTTCGAATCCAACGTTGTGTGCTGGTGGGAAAATCACCATGTTTAAGAGGTACTCACTAAATGGATCATCTGTCCAGTAATCAAACATAGTAATTGTGCGAAATCCCCAAACTCAATGGAGCTTTCTGGGAACATCACCGAACTAAATGGGGAGATTTTCCAGCACGCCATGTCTCTATGAAACCATAGGTGGATCATCCCAGTAGGTTAGTTCACCCTGCTAAGTTGTAAGTGGGATAAGTCGGGTGGATTTCTGGATTTCCACTGAAAAAAATCGGGCTATACAAGTTATATATAACCTACTTACTAAGAAAAGATGATCCAAGTACAATGAAATATGTTTCCCATAAAACACCATCTCTCATCCAGTATTACGCACCATTTACCAGCATATGACCACCATAAAATCCCACTTTTTACACCAGACCAGTGATACAACGGTCGATCTCATCACTGTCCTTCTTTGGCCAATAGGATTTCGAAGCCTCCGCGAAGGACCTCGACAGCAACGGAACATTTCGATTCCTGTCGAAAGCCTTCTCCACAATAAAACCGCGGGGGACTGATCTGATTATCCAAGCTCATCACCCGCAATCTAATACTGGTTGTTGGTTGACCTACCCCTCTGAAAAATGATGGAGTTCGTTGGGGTTATGGCATTCCCAACTGAATGGAAAGTCATAAAATTCATGTTCCAAACCACCAACCAGAATATAGTGCATAATATATATATATATATTAATATATATATATAATTATATATATACATATATATATACACCCTCTGGTAAACTAACATAACTATGGAACGTCACATTCGGGTAAATCAACTATTTCTATGACCATTTTCAATAGCTATTTTGACATAACCAGAGGGTATATAGCACCCATGGTGACCTGTGAGGTCGCCCATGATTTCGCGACATGTGTTTTACCCAACATGTTTGATGCTTGAATAACTGGTTGGTGGTTGACCTACCCCTCTGAAAAATATGCTCGTCAGTTGGGATGATGAAATTCCCAATATATGGAAAAATAATCCAAATGTTCCAAACCACCAACCAAATAACCTTCTATTTGGGGATATTTTGGGTATTTCGAGGGTCTAAGCGCATATCTATGAGCTTGGCAAACTTGATTCTTTCAGCCCAATCATCCAAGGTCGCCTTCCAAAAAATAGCTGACTGTGTTCACTGGAACATTCGCAATTTTAAGATTGAGTGGTGTTTATATTGTTTTCTTTCATTTTTCCACCAAAAAACAAATCCCCTCAGAATCCACTTAGGCCCTCCAAATCCCTCAAAAATTGGCTAAAAGTCCCATGATTACCTAAATTATGGTGTAAAACAAGATGTTGAAAATGGCTTTTCATGGCTTTTCATTGGTTTTCCATGCTATAAACCATGGCAATTTTCCACATCCCATGGCGATGGCACCTCGACGCCTCAGGCTGCCCAGGTGAACGCCGCAGCAGGCGACCGAAGTCACGAGCCAAGGAGGAGAGCAGGGCGAAGGTGCCCCAGCCCGAGCGGGACACCTCGGAGGTTTCCGTAGAAATCTCCGTGAAAAACACCTGTGCGTCAATACCCATACAATGTGAGGCCCCCCAGTGATGTTAGTTGGTTTATAAGGCCCAGTAACTATAGTTATAAGATGTTATAAGTACCATAAACCATATAGTTATTGGAGTTATAAACCAAGTTGGCTATCTTGGGGGCCTCACATTGTAGGATCCATGTATGGTATATATGGTAACATGGATCCCATCAATATACCCCAGTCATGTCAGCATATATACCAGCACCATGGATCCTATGGGATATGTTGGATATGAGTTATGGAAAAGCTATGGGAAAACCATTCAAAGGGGATCAAAAGGCTGTTTTACCGTGTTCTACCATATAATTGAAGGAACTAGTACTGTACTGGAGGATATACATGCAAAACCTATGCACAACAACAGTGAAAATGACCTACAGAATGGGTTCATTGGGTCCAAAAAAAACGGCAAACAAATCCAAGCTGCTTGTGCCCATGACGCACCGGAGCCCCAAAGGAGTGCCTGGAACACTGAGAGTCCTGGCGTGGGCGTTGCCGGAAATTCGCTATGGGCAACGCTGAAAGGATGGAATGAACAGCTGTAACTGTCATGGTACCGGTATAGCTACCTACACCTTCCGTTTGTACCATTGAAAATGCTGTTTTAGCCCATGATTTTAGTTCTTATACCATTTGTTTGGGGTATTTTTCAGGGTCATTTGGTACCTACAAAAACTGGCGAATGGAACTTCGGACATCTTTGGATGGGCAAATCAAGGCCCAAGATCTGCCATGAAGCAAAAGTCCCAGCATCAACCAAGACCTTTCGGGATGGTTTGCCGATTTCAGACTGACAAGATGTGGTAAGTTTTGAATAGTTTTGCACCCAATAAACAAATAAACATGTTACCCTCTGGTTATTAAAAAATAACTATGGAAACAATCAATGGCCCATAGAAATAGATGATTTAAATTATGTTTTGCCTATCAAAAATGATGACGTTCCACTTCGCTATGTTAAATAACCAAAGGCGAAAACCACCCTGGTAGCAGCAACTCAGGCCCAAAGTTTGATGCTTCATTTTCGCACTTTTTCTATGAAAAATGGATATGTAGAAGGTATCCCTCATTTTCAGACACATCCACTTTCCAATGGCCATACCGTATAGGGTTTTTCCAATGGCCATGTCTGGACGCCTGAAATGACCCAAAAGCATCGGCCTAGTGGGCGGAAGAACAATGCCAACGGCTGAACCGCTTGCCTCCAGCAAGAGAAAACTGAAAGTTCACCCGGGATCAATGTTGATCCCTGGCCCCGGGGTTGTTTTTTTTCTTCATGGAGGTATTAGTTTAAGAGTGTGTAAAGGATATGGTTGAACGTCCTGCAAAATGGTATTCTCCATATTTGGTCATGGTTTGACGTCAAAATATTTTGCAAGCCATCTGTTAAGCGACTCCAAGTTGAACCTATTGATTTTGCTGGCTAAATCATGTAGGGTTATCCCTTACAATATCTTACATTGGTTATATGTATGCTCAAAAAGGTTCAGAGGGGTCTGAACAGGTCTGAACAATTGAAAAATAACATGTTTCCCCCCACCACATAAAACCAGGAACGTTGTTTGGGGTTCAGAGGGCTCTAAAAGTGCTATTTTTTTTTTAAAAAAAAAAGTCAAAAAAACACACACAAAAAAATGAAAAATGCAGCGTGACCTTTGCAAAAGAGTAGATGTCCCCGCGGCCGCACAGAACATCTAGACGTTTTTTTGCAACACATGTACCCTCTGCAAATTTTGCAGGATGTCACATGACCCCTATTTTGCAAACTTATGGTAGGGGTGATATATATAATATAATATAATATATGTACACATACATGATAAATATATATATATATATATATATGTACAGTGTATATATATAATAAATGTACATATGTTACATATGTATGTATATATGGCTGACATATCATAATTCATTTTCCTGAAAATAATTGAAACGTGCGACCATCTGGGGATGATTCCCATATATAAACCATCACTCCAGCGACGTCACAGTGAAGTCAGTATAATTCATCCACTTATCTATCTATCTATCTATCGATCTATCTATTGATCGATCGATCTATCTATTGTTCTATCTATCTATTGTTCTATCTATCGTATCCTATCCTATCCTGTCCTATCTATCCTATCCCATCTATCCCTATCTATCCATCTATCCATCTATCCATCTATCTATCTATCCATCTATCCATCTTTCTATATTATATAAATACACATAATACTGTATAATTAACAGTATAAAAAGGCCATGCTGGGATGATTTCCAGATTGAATTGATTGGCGCGTGGTTTTCTGTCCCAGTTTCCACTGGAACCCAACCAATGTCATCCAGGGTGTTCTGGGGCATGACGGAATAGGGGTCCCATTTTTAAATTTACCCTAGACCCTCCAAGTACCATGGTGTTTTACCCCATCATTTTGATATTTGTTGTATAAGGTATACCATTTTTTGGGTGGTATTTGGAGGATCAAAGTATTCCTTAGTTACGTTTTTTTTTTGCCATCTTGATGGAAATCAATTCCGCTCAGCAGAGTGCGGAAAGCTCTGAGAATTTACCCATGCCCATTCAAGACACCGCTCCTTGATGTTTAGAACCTGTGTGAGCGTGTTGACTGTTTGTTCATTGTTGTTTACTGTAAAGGAGCATCTTGAGCCGCTTGAGCCCAAATATTGGCAAACTTGCTACTGGTATTACGACCTGTGATACTGGTTTAATGGGTTTGTCCGCAAATGGCCCCACCCCCCAAAATATGATGGTTCATCTTGCTTCCAAATGACCACTTAGGGGTATCTGGCATTTTCAAAACTGTTCCAAAACATTCACAATATTTCACAATATCATACTGCTAGTTACATACCCTGTCCTTCCCACTATATCTGTATATATATATATAAACCTTGTACTCCTATGATATTCCCATAAAACGTGGTACCTTAGGGCTATCCCCACTTTAAGTACGGTAACTACATTTAAATATACGGACTTTTGAATGTACGAACAGGGATTTTAGACCAACTCCGGGAAGGTTTTCCCTGGCCCGCCCGGCCATTTACACATACGGAATCCAATTCACTTAAACATACAGTAACTATATTCAAATATACGAACTGGTATTTCATACTACCTCTGGGGCCTCGCGGTCTGGCCCGCCCTCCACATATTTAAATGTTGTTACCCTTTATTAATGTGGTAAGTGGTAAAGCCAATTTCGTGAACTATGCGCCAAATTACTATTTTCATGGGTGGTATGTATAACCCATCCCCAAACGGTAGGTCTATGAAAAAAATTGGCTTCCCCACATAAATGAAAACCATTTATGATGTTCTTAACCCATGTTCCCACATTACTGGGACTTTTCTAGATGGTATACTTGGTGGACCATCCCACGAATCGTAAGTAGTTTAGTTCGCTCTGGTTATGTTTGTGGGATAAGTTGGGTGGATTTAGACTTATAGTGGGGGTGAACCAATCTACTTAGTAATTAGGGTGATCCACCACCAAGTACAATGATATATATATATATACACCATTAAAACACCATCTGATACTTGGTGGATCCCCCCATTTCTTAATCCAGTTCTTGCGTTGCGGCCCTCCTGTTCTCCATGCGTTGCGCAGCCAGCTGCGCCACTAGCAGTTCCATGGTCCAGCGTGCAGCGGAGCAGCTGTGCCCCTCCAAAAAGTCCTTAGTTTCATCAGCCAAAATGCTCGTTGAACCATCCCAAAAATAGTTTTCTAACCCATAGGATCCATGTATGCTATATATGGTAACATGGATCCCATCAATATACCCCAAATGTTAGCATATATACCAGCACCATGGATCCTATGGGATCTGGTTTTAAGCAATGAATAGTGTTTTCTTATGGGGATATATGTTGATATTGATTGGATCAACATGATATGCTACGGCTCAATTCACCTTGGTGCCCCCACAAGAAACGGTCCAACAAATGATAACCGAAACGACCCTTTTTTTGGTGCGGATATAACTCCATATTTACTCATCCTTCACCAAGAAATACTTGTTTCATGGTTGTTTTACTCTTGCGGATGGTGGAACGTATGAGCAACGAGCTATAATATATATATATATATATATATACGTATATTATATTGGGATATCACCTTGAAAAAACGCAAACAGTTGGGAAACAGTGCGGAAGAAATTAAGTGGGCTTAAGCAACTTAGCAAGACTCCACCACCCAATAGTCTAGCCGCAGCGCCACCTCCAGTAATCAAAGCTGCCAATGTAAAACTACCAATTCTACAGTATATCTGAACAAAGAATATCAAGCAATACTCTGAAGATTCTGAAGATCAGATGGGAATATCATGGAGCTGGAATGTTCATGATCACATATCATCACCTTTAATTCCCAGACTAGGTCAACTCCAGCCAGTGAACCCTGAAGACCAGAGTGTACGTGTGCCCTTCGTATGCAATGGAAGGCAAGCCTGGGAGCCAGGCGCAGTCTTATTCAATATGGGGCCCCCCCAAGCGATGTTTGTTGGTTTATAATCATCATGAATACTATACTTATAAGATGTTATAAGATGCTATAAGATGTTATAAGATGTTATAAGATGTTATAATATGTTATAAGATGTTATAAGATGTTATAAGATGTTATAAGATGTGATAAGATGTTATAAGATGTGATAAGATGTTTTTTCATAATCAAAAACCATCGGCAAAAAATTGGAGTTCTGTTCGCCAACTTAGCCAACTATCGACTGGGGATCCAAAAAACTGTAGTATACTGGCTACGAGAATGATAGAGGTTTCAATGGGAAACTCACCGGTAAGCGAACTGACCATCACAGCCGAAGCGGAGTGGATATGACCAAATGTTCTAAGACTCTAACGGCAATTTAAGGGACATTTACACTTATCAAACACACACATATATATATACAACGTGTTACTCAAAAAAATGACATCATAGATATATCAACAGGAAATAGTTTGGAAATTGGTCTTGGAATTTGGTTTACCTGCACAATCGTAAAGACGTTTCATTAAAGTTCGCAACTAGAGAATCATGACTATATATAACTAAAACCCGGCTACAAGAACTATTCATCAGTTACTGTTCGTTGTCTTGTTGGTAACATCATGCTAAAATCTTATTGCTTATGGGTTTACTTGGTCATGTATCTTCATTCGGATTTTTCTCATACTCCGGTTCTAATAGAAAGAATCACTGCTTTAGGGGTAAGATTTCCCGTTATTTTTTCCAGGTGAAATATCTCCGTGTTTTCCCATTGCCAGCTGCGAGCCATGATTGATTACCAATTGTTCTGAGCCTTTGTTTCAATCCCAGTCTGTACGTGTGCGTATGTCAAGAACCAATTTGTTATTATAATTATTGCAGTGATGGCCAAAAACAACCATAATGATGTATATGTAACCTATAGGATGCTATAGGATATCATTCCATTTATAACCATTAATTGGGCCATGACTGTGGCTAGTTCCCTTTTTTTGTGGCTTGAAAACAGATCCGTCGCATAACTTGCGCTGCCGCGTTTTGCCATACTCTAGGGCCGATTATATTCCATGCCAAAATAGCTGGGAAAATTTCATAAAATTGCAAAAGCCACATTCAAGTAAAATGTGAGTTTCATGATATTAGCCAAGCGCTGTTTTCTTCTGACATATGCATTGTCGACGGTACATGTTCCTGCCCCAACAAAAAATCCTTTGAGCACAAACAAATGAAATAACCCCCGAGTCTTTTACCAAAAAACGCTCAACAAGACTGTCAAACCATGGAAAACCGATGACACCCCTGGAGGACTTTCTCATTTTCTGCGAAAATCACCATATGTCTGGCTTTTAGGGTCCACCTTCCCAATGGGAATGCGAACTTCAGATTCAGGGAACTCCATCTTCCCCATCAGAAATACCTGATTCCAGGCTTCTTTAAGAAGAAAGGAAAAAAAACAAACATGTTGAGACGAAAAAAACAACTATGATTTTTGTTGCTTCCAGAATACGATGATTTTGTGCTATGCGATACCCGTTCTTAGTATGTGCGAGGATTTCTGAGTATGTTTTTTGTGAATGCGATGACACCTGTGGAGTGCGCAGGTCAGGCCGGGCCAGTACAAATGGCCAAAAATTTAATTCCCAAGCCCAGCCCAAACCTCGACAGACACACCAGATTTGTGTTGCTGTTTTAACACCATGCAACATTTGACTGGCCTAACCATTCACTTCACATTAAGCTGAAATAAAGTAACATACCAAAACCCAGGTCTGGAGTACGATGAACATTTGGGTATGCAAAGATTTTCTGAATATGGGAATGTTGCCTTTAGAAAAATGATTGAAATCATCTCCAAGCAGTCTACATAGGTTCATTTCTACATACTGTATAATACATATATATATATATATAACTTATAATTATATAACATTATATATATATACCATCTGGTAATTTAACATAGCTATTGAAAATGGCCATTTATAGTGAGTTTTCCCATTAAAAATGGTGATTTTTCACATGACAAAAACCCACCTTTTTCCGCACAACTGGCATGGCACCTGAGTTCTGTGAAAGTCGACCCACCAGACCGCGAAGTTCATGTATTGCTTCTCTATCCACCCTGACCGCCAAAAAAATCCCTGGTTGTTTTGGGTTTATTTGAAAAACAACCCCAGGCCCGAAAAAAACCCTCCAAATACCATGGAAAAATGATAAAAAAATTACTAAAACCCTCTAAAATGTTCAGTAAACTGATGAGAAAAGCATCACTTTTAAGGGTCCAAACGGAGGGTCTAGAACTATGTTTGGTGTCTTTTTTTGTTGCCATTAAATTCTGAGGAGAACGCCCATGAGAGAATCTGACTGTGGGATGAATAAATAACAAGAAATGTCGAAGTTCTTAGATCCTCCAAATAGCCCGAAACATGTTAAACGTACTTCAAACTATCAAATCAAAATGTGATTCATCCATGCCATTGGAAGAACTGAGCTTCTGATTTTGGTAAGGTGCTCCATCGACAATCAGTGTATTTGGGGGTGATGCTGCAATGGTACTGCAAATCTATCGAAGATGAATTGCTTGAGTAACAACTAAAATACATATGAACAAATTGGACGAATTTCCAAGCCTGACCCGAAATGGTGTGCATGTCTGGGATAATTCCACCTACTCAACCACATGATACCGAATGTTCTTTCCTTCTTTTAATGTGGCAGCGGTGAAGTCGCTGTAGTTGAGATAAATGCTTCGCCTTCAACTCACTAAAAATGGGACAGTCACAGTAAATGACTAAATGGAGGTTTCCTGAAATAGGGCTACCCCTGTTCATTATCCATTTATAGATGGATTTTCCCATGGAAATCAACCATCCATTTGGGGGTACCACCATGACATAGGAAACCTCCATATGTTAGTTTACGAAAGGGTAACCATGAATAACCATGAATAACCATGAATAACCATTATTAAACCACTATTAACCACTATCAAACCACTATTAACCACTTACAAATGACATTGGAAACCCCCAAATCACCAATTACAATGATAGGCTGCGCAGAAAGATAGGCTGATGACTGTGAAGCCTTGGAGGTTTTTCACTGCGCCCATAAAAAACACCACAGTCATACGAATCCTTTTTTCGGCCGGTTTTGGCCCCTTTTTAAGGGGTTCAAAACAGGAAAAATCACGTCAAATGATTCACGTTCACAATATATGATATAGAACAATAGATTATACACATAGTTCAATTACATGTCCAACAGGGTATAGATGTGAATATGTCAAACAGGCGATTGTCATAACTGACCAGACGTATAGACCTGAAGTTTCCTAGTGAGGGGCAAAACCAAAATAAACCTTCCCCCAAAGTCCCCCAAAACAGACCGTAATGTGGATGGTTGCGAAATCCTGCACCAGTTGATAGGTGGTAAACACACCATTTATAGGGTTTCAAGCATTCAAGGTGTGGTTTTGTTTGCTCCATCCACAGTATTGTTTGGTGGTCTAAATCTCTAAACCATACCCTCTGGTAAACTAACATAGCAATGGAAAATCACCATTTTTAATGGGAAAATCCACTATAAATGGCCATGTTCAATAGCTATGTTAGTTTACCAGAGGGTACCCATTTTGAGGGTTTTGTAACTCCAGCTTCTGGTGGAACGCTTGCATTGCTCTCAATCCTGGAGGCACACATCCGCGTTTCCAACGGCCCGTCAAAGAGCATAAAACAATTACCGGTGAAAACATGTAATTTCTTGGGTGAGCCCTGAAACGTTACATTTTACCTTATAATCTTGAACATTTTAGTAGTTCTTAGCATACTTTCGCCATTGTTTGGGTATGTGGATGGTCGGATGGTACAGTAATCTGTATAAATGGCAGTCAAGTGTGCTAAGTACACAACTGCTACAGATGCCAGAAGCATTCCCAAACATCTAAATTAGGCACATTCCAAATTAGCGCGCTGAATCAATTTACCCACTGTATATTATATATATATATGTATGTATCTATGTGCATATATTATGTGTATATATAAATATGTATCTATGTGTATATCTTATGTATATTATATATATATTATATTGTACATATGCTGTATATATATATATATATATTTATATATATGTATATGTATATA
>Ga0126342_10020181_pt1 | contig 11230 bp, 10 predicted proteins | sample Cyp1metagenome_FD_92528 | JGI IMG/M metagenome (GOLD analysis project Ga0126342, IMG submission 92528) | Coral microbial communities from Lord Howe Island, Old Settlement Bay, Australia - Cyphastrea 1 metagenome | ecosystem: Host-associated > Invertebrates > Cnidaria > Coral ...
CCCTGCCTCTCCTAACCCTCACTCCACAGGAAGCCAAGGGAAGAAGGAGGCAGGGCAGCCTTGAGTCTCAAAGCTCCGGTCAGCTCAGACATCACGCATGCTACCCCTTGTGGAGAACACATATATACATACACACATTAATTATGTAGAATGTACGTGTAATGTGTAAATGATGCATCTATCATTTGTATACAATCTATATATACAATGCAAATATAATGTAGATAATGTGCTTATGTAATACGTATTTGTAAATGAAGAGGTGCGTTTGTGTTTGTATTTGTTTTTCTGCACAATGCGGCTAAGAGCTCAGGAGCGAGTTTGCTCACGCCATACATTTGCACATATCCAAACACAAAACATGCATGGCATAATGACGAACGCAAAATGGAAATATATATATATATTATATTATATTAATATATATTTGTTTTTGTGATGTTTTGTGTCGAAAAGGTAGGTTGCTCTAAATCCACTGGCTCATCATGATGTCCATTATGCTTTGGCCATTTTGGGGGGTATAAACACCAATGTATGCATTGCAGCGGATGAACGGGGGCAAACTCAGGGGCGAGAAACCTGCTATTGCAATTCTCTACGCGCACATTTTGAAACAAAGAACTCCATGTACGAGCAGCCGTCTACAATTAGAGTGTCATTTACAATATAATACTAAAATATTTGCAAAAAAATATTCAGTATACATATACATATATAATAATAATTTTAACAATAATTTTACTTGAATATACAAAACAAAAAGGTAGGGCAAGCATGCATCCAAACCCATAATATGTTCTGGCCGGATTCGTCCAACCAATGGGATTCTCATATCTGCGAAGCCAAATGGATGAGTTGTGGCGCTGGTGGGGTCAAATGGTGCAAGCTCAACAGCCGGTGATGGGCCGCAGGCCAGGCGGCCAAATCAAGATCAAGTCCCGTTGGTCATCCCAGAAGCCCAGCCCAACCAAAGGAAGCTCCAAATCCATGAAAAAATACTGGGCGTCACATCGCTACCTAGACCTATGTTATGTTAAGTTATGTTGCATAATGTCAAATGTCCACACTTCCAACTGGTATGCCTTTTAAACATACCAAAACATACCTGTCCGATACCATGCCCCTGCTTCCAAATGACTCGAGGTCACAGCCGGTCACAGCGACGTAATTCCCGTCAAGCTGTGTGGCTGCGCGAAGGACGGGCTGCCCGCCGAGGAACGCGTTCCGCTGTTCCGCTGCCGCGGGGTCCGGCCCCTGATCCAATACATTTCACATCATTTCACCAAGGTTTGGGTGGGGGAGGCTCATATTATTTCAAATGATGTTGCAGGAAGGGATTTATCCATGATATTCAACGAGTATCATCAAATGATCCGGCTGTGCCAGGCATTATTATTATCATGATTTATCATGGAATATCCACGAATTTCTCATCTTTTGGCCCCCAGCCTGGGGCTAGAAGACGGTCGAGCAAAGCACATCACAAACCTGCAGGGCATGGAGTTTTAGCCCTGCTGCCAGGCATTGGCCAAAATCATCCAAAATCCCGATCTCCACGCTTCCGGTAGCTTAGCGGCGAGTGATACGAATGGACCGATCTGTGTATCTGCTACAGCTTAGCTGGGGAGAGGTGGATTTTCGACAGAGCAGGGCGCCAAAAAGTGCACGGAACTGCGGCAATTTAATTTGCACATTTGGCATATCGGCCCAAGCTCCAACAAGCCCCTAAGCTGCGCCCAACCCGGACCCACTTGGCTCCAACTTCGGCCCATGGCGCAACTTGCCTCCCAACTTGGACCAACCCAACCCCAATTTGCAAGTTGAGGTCCAAAATGTGGGACATGTTGTGTCTCTGTTGGGCCCAACTTGGTGTGAAGCTATCACATGGCTTCAATTTGGGGTCTATCCACAAAGCTCCTGTTCGGCCTTAAGGTGGGCTGAAGGCCAAGTTCGACCCCACTCGGCTTTTGGTTGGGCCAAGTAGGCCCGCTTCTTTCCTCTCTGTCGTATTCTCTGGGTGCGGGCGGTTCTTGTCGCGAAGCGACTCGAATATAGTTCCCAACCACATGCAGATGAGACGGAACTCATCAGAAAGACGTTGCTTCAGGGTCCCCAACCGTCTTTACCCAGCAAGTTCACCAGTTGCTGGGATGACCCTCATCCCCAACACCAATCAACATCCCCTGCCCACCATGCCATAACACGCCTGAGCCCATCTACCTTGTGAATCTTGCACACATGAACCACGCCAGACACATAGACGGTCTGTCCATCCACCCAACTCAAGGCACAATCGCCATAGCTGAAGGTCCTCCCCAGGGGAATTGATCTGTGGCTGCAACGATTATGCGAATTAGGAACTACATGTAACTAATTCGTAACTAGTTATACCATGTTGTACCTGGTGGCTGGGTTGCTTTGAATCCTAGAAACTTCCAAACCACCCAAACCACAACGTTACCAGTGGCCGTATAGATCTGTGCAGCTCATGGGTGAAATATTATGGGATTAAGATGTAGCAAGTGATATGAGTCACAGGCCCCTCAAATGATAAATGAATTTATGCCGAGCTGGAAATGCTTACAAAAAATGCTTGAACTACAGGTGAAGTCCATCAAGCAAGAATGTCCGCTCGCTGCACCAAATTGTGCTCAAATGTGGATGGAACATGACATAAATTCATGTACCACTTGAGGGTCCAGGTCACTTTAATCAGAAGGCTGGGTCCCAAAAATGTTGATCTTGGAATTTGGACTGCTGGATGATCACCCTAATGTCGAACCTCGAGTCATGGTGCCATCGCTATCAAGCTACGGGTATGGGGCGCCCATTGGGCGCCCCAATATGCCCCAATGGACCCCAAGTCCAAGAGGGTTTAATTCAGTATTAAACCATCCATTTACCATTGTGGGTTCTTTGACTCGAGCAATAAACACGCAGAATGTATCTGTATGTATAATCTCTCCCTCTTTCTCTCAGGCCCATCGACTGGGCCTTCTGTCTATACTGCGGTGCTAATCTATATCAGATATATGATTATATGATAATATATCGTATATAATGTGCATATTATTATTACAAATAATATAAAATGTGAGCTACGTCTCCTCCACTCTCACCTCCCCTCATGGCCGTACAGTACCGTACATCAGGCCTGCTGGAGAGCTGGCCTTCTTGTTCCAGCATCGTGGCCAGCTCGTGAATTTGGGTCAAGAGCTTTACACCTTCCCCTTGGAAGATCTCACTGACCTTGGGAACTGAGATGAACTTCGAGGAGTTGAAGTTAAAGACTGTTAAAGTTCAAGACATTTCAAGACCCAAATGTCTCCGATGTTGACGATGTTGACTCGGGTGGTCTGCTCTGTTTCGAGGGATGGCACATGTTTTTTGTGAGTTTTTGCGAGATGTTTTCGGAGCGATCTGGTGCTGTCCATCTACATCTTTCATGGAAAATATGGGAAAAAATCACAAGTGATTTTCAGATATTTTCAGTAGTAAGGATTCTACCATTCTTGCATCCGTTCATGGCCAACCATACAAATATCATCAAATATCCAAATGTCTACCTCTGATTTGATCCAATCCTCTGTTTCAACCAAACCTGCGACATTTTAAGCTCTTAGGAAATCCATGACAATATAGGACAAGTCGCCTGCTTGCCAACCAGGAAGTCCACTGAGACTGAAGCAGCACTGACCACCAATTGAGTCATGTCAATCTCCAATAAGTTGAGCTCCTTGCCATTACGGGCGACTAGAAAAACCATGAAAAACCAACTTGTGAGTTCTGAGCGGGGTAGAAAGCAAAAATCCCGTAATATGGTCACGGCACGTCACGGCTCAAAGACTGAGGCACCAATGGACACCGTTGGACGCCCACAAAATTGCTCTTTCGGTTCGGAATTTTGAGCCATTTTGAGCCATTTTGAGCCATCCCCCACTTCCTACTCTCATCTTCCCAGTGACTCCCTGCCTGTTGGATTGCTAAAGTGTCCGACATCTTCACCTTCAAAGAGTCCGACATCTTCACCTGCAAAGAGTCGGCCGCCTTCACCTTTGGCGAATGCCAGGTGATGCCTTCCTCAAGAAGTGGCAGTAGAGGTGGCAGCATCGGTGGCACTGCCGGCACCGGCGCTACCATCGGTGGCATCTCCATCATGGCATCGGTGGCCCTGGCCTGCGCCAAGGATGCTTGGTCAGTGAAGTCGCGGAGTCCGATGAGATGCCGCGTGGCACCGTTCCAGTCGACGTATCTCACATGGAAGACCTCCGTGCGAAACTGCGAGGCGCAGGAGTCTACCATGCGGGTGTGAAACGCTTGGGCCGCGGCTTGGCCTCCGACTTCAACACTTTGGCATAGGAGTTCCTCTGCACGAGCGACTTCTGCCGGGGGAAGGAAATCACGGAAGTGGATGCCTTCCAGTGTGGACCCAGGAGCGTTTCTGAGAAGCATTGTCGCCAGGTTGGGGGAATGCTTGGTCAGTCGCAGATCCTCACCAAGCTCCTTGAGTGATTCATTCGATGGTATCGAAAAAAACTCCACCGGATAGTAGCATAACACCATTCTCTCGAAGTTCCCACAACAAAGGGCAAATCATACAGTAAAATGTTCTTCCAAGTGGAAGAAGTGCATGTGATTTGTCATGGTACACAACCAGACTGCGGACCTAAACTTTGCCTTACAATTTGCGCAATCTTGCTGAGAGTACAGCTTCCAAAAACGTCAAGGTTTGGCCAGGCACCGAATCTCACCACTAAGTGGGCCACTGATATTAGAACCAAATGGTATCATCCCATCTCTCGGGATAGAAAACAACCTTTTTTCCACTACCCTGTACAGGTAGTTGCGGTAGTTGGCTATATACCCCCAGCTGTTCCGTTTTAGCATCCTATGCCTGGTTGATCATGGTTGGCTATATCCAGATTTCTTCAGCTCAGATTGCCTGATATTGCCTGACTCAGAAATGGCCCCTTGCAACATTCATTCAATTTGTATATGTTTGCATTAGCATTTTATTTCACCATCCCAGAATGGGGTCAATAAGCTTGAGCATAGCTTGAGCCAAGAATCCACCACGGCGTCACAGGTCAAATGAAGCAGCGACGTGGCCGCCACAAGCTCACGCTCCTGCCACGCTCCATGGGGTTAGGTGAGTCATCCCTGAGTCATCCCTTGGCCCCAGGATGTTCAGTAGGAAATCATATGAAACCAATATGAAACCATCCCAATTCTTGGGCCTAAGCATGGTGGTGAACCGTCGCGGCCAAGGCTCCATAATGGCTCGCAACATTCGCTGCTTGACAAAGGCCTTCACGGAGTATCTTTGAGAGAAGGCAGCTCCCACAACCAAAATGAGCAAAAGTGCCTCCAACCAAAAGGCGACGTAGACACGATCACCACCATTGGCATAGGTCCGGTGCTCTGTGTCCAGACTGATGCCCACCACGGATACGACAGTATAAGTCAGGTTGGCAACAATCGCCCATGATAATCTGGGGGCCATTGCCACGGCCGGTAATCTGTAGAAGCAAAAGGTCACCATAGACCAAAGCAGTCGCTCAGTTTCGGGCACAACACCAGGAAGCAATTGCAGTGTGCAAAGAAGTGCTCCAAAACAGTACCAGTAATCGAGTGTGTGGCGCTTGATCAGTCTGTCACGCTGGAACGTAAGTAAAAGGCCGACAGATAATGTAAGCAAGATCATCCAGCAAAGGGCTCTTGGAATTACCATCACCCTGCCAACAATCATGCTCCACTGAAAGGCAACTACGCTCCCAAGAGTTGACATCACAAGAATTGGTGGATACTGCTTGTACGTTTGCAAGATGTGTTCGCAAACTTCTTCTTCCACTTGTGGATCCTCGAAACCCACGATTTGCTTCCACAGCTGCCTGGCAGCCTCTAAAGCACCCTTCCAGAACTGATTGGCATGGGCCAAAATGCTGTCACTGCGCTTGACCATATGAAGCCTGGAGAATGATGGTTTTCCGAAACTGGGGGCACATAATAATTTGCTGGAGCAGCCATTGATCAACAATATCCCAAAGTCCCACATACAAATACAGAGACATGCATCCAGCCCAAGAACTTAAGAATCCAAGTGGCTTAGTTCTATTAATGCTAGTTTTGTGAAGCTAATTCCACCTTCATTACAAGATGATACTAGATGGTTCCAAGATGCTCCAACGGAGCCAAACAAAAACGCAGCCGGCTTTTTCAGGAGAGCATAACTGATTAATTACAGCGATATAATACAAGCAATTATATAATATATCTATGAATATCTATGATCTATCTACCTACCTACCTTTCTATCGAATCGTTAACATTTCTATAGTCGCAGCCGAGGTGCAAAACATTCCCCAGCAACACTGCCTCAATAAAGAAGGACACCGCCAGAAAAGCGCCGTCCAGGTTGCTGAGCCATTCGTCATCAGGCATGGCGTCCGGATCTGACCGAATCAAGTGGGTTAATGGTTATACAGTTATACAGTGCTTAAACAGTGGCTATGGTTAAGGGATAATATATGATAATATATAAAAATGGGATGTGATGGCAGGGTGATCAGAATTTGAAAGATCTCAAGGTTTTTTTAATTCTTAGGGCCGTCACCAAACTTCTGTCACAGCCGCAGTGTTGGTTTTTTTTGATACTATGATCCCTCTGGCCCTTAGATGCCCTTACGTATGGTATGAAAAGCGACTCATGGCCTTCTTGTTTGGCAAAAACTTCCCCAAACTTATTGGGGGTCGACCACTTTTGGGCCAGGACGCTGCGTGTAACGGCTTCAATCATGACAATCAGATCAATCAGTTGCGAAATCCAGGTTTTGGAACCAATGCAAGTGGAATGCAACCTCCAACATCTGTCCACCATTGAAGAAGTGCAAATGGATTATGTGATGCCCATGTCCCAACACTGATCACGAGCTCCTATCTACTGTACATTGTTGATGTGTTCTATGCCCATATCATACCCATGATGAACCTGAAAATCAAGGACTACCTGAGCCAACCATCATCCCATTCTCAGGGATGGTAACTGAGGCATCTCCAAACAGAACGCGCAAATACACCTTTCGGGAACCTCTCTCCTGGCTTGACCAAAAAATTTACCAAATAAATCATGTTCCAACTAGTAACTACAAAATGGGAGGTTTTCAGCCAGAACTAGGCAAAGTTTCAATACTGGAGGGGATATCCCATTTTCTGCGCGTCTCCCTAATTTTCTGCGTGAAATCCCTTGTTTTGCAGGCTTGGAATGAAATTTCTTTTGGTTTGAATCGTGGAATCAATTTGAATCCCATCTCACCATCTCTAACCAGCTTTGATCCTCATTGTTTCCTCATCTTGGTCGAAAATTGGCGAAATCCCGGGTAGCAAACGGCATCCCATCCAAGAGGCGGCAAAGGTGGTGGCAGCTCGCTGGGCTCCGAGGCCTGCGGAAAATTCAATGGAGATATGGGAAAAAATGGAGATAATATGGATACATATGGCAAATTCACTGGTAAAATGAGATAAAATATATTCTTAAAGCTACTTAAATTTATGGGTTCATATTGGTCAAATATATGAGGAGAATATGGAAATATGCCGGGGGTAAAAATGAACTGGGGAGCATCTGGGTACGTATTCAAAGGAAGCTGGGAAGCAATACTTCCCTGTTACGGACAAATAGAATTCTGAGACTTGACATTGATGAAGCGTGGTACATCACATCACAATACATGACAAAAGAATAAGAAGCTATGACACAGGGTGGTGAAGAAGGGAAGTGGTGACGATGGGAAGTGGTGACGATGGGAAGTGGTGACGAAGGGAAGTGGTGAGGAAGGGAAGTGGTGAGGAAGGGAAGTGGTGACAATGGGAAGCGGTGACGATGGGAAGTGGTGACGATGGGAAGTGCTGAGAGGTGGTGAGGAAGACATCACATCACAATACATAACAAAAGAATAAGAAGCTATGACACAGGGTGGTGAAGAAGGGAAGTGGTGACGATGGTAAGTGGTGAGGGTGGGAAGTGGTGACGAAGGGAAGTGGTGAGGAAGGGAAGTGGTGATGAGGGGAAGTGGTGACGATGGGAATTGGCGGGTTAGCCACGTAATGCTGCGAAACGCATAGTAATGGCTGCATGAATGTTCCATGGGCTTTGTTTGGGGGAGGAAGCCGGAGCAGGAAACCTTGCATTTTTCCGTGTAAAGTGGTTGCAGCGGTGCGGCGGGTGCGGCTGCGGTCGTTTCTGTCGCGAATTGGTTCCTCCTCTGTGTTCTGCAACGAGTGGTTGTTCCTGTGTGCGTAGTTCTATGCGTTTCTTGAAGCTCTGGTTGCGGATCACATTGGAATGGCTGCGTGATTGTTGTCATGCTCTGTTGCCATGTGCGTAGACAGATGTGGGTTAGCCACGTGATGCTGCAAAACGCATTGTAATGGCTGCATGAATGTTGCAGCCGGATCTCGTAAATAGTATTGGAGTGGGTGCATCAAGGCTGCGACAGTGATTTGTCAGCAGATTTTCTCAATTTTGGCGCTAATAATTTTCCTTTCAAAAGCTCTTTTAAAAAGTGCTGCAAAATCTTCTTTTTGTCGGTGCGGCGTCGGGATCCGGTTTTGGAGCTGCAAATGGAGACGCCGTTGCGTGTAGTTCTATTGTGTTTTGCAACTCAGTCTCTGCAGATCGCATTGTAGTGGCTGCGTCAAGGTTGCTTGGTGCCGCGGCTGCATGCGCAATACTATTGTCTTTTGCAGCTGGATCTCGTAAATAGTATTGGAGTGGGTGCATCAAGGCTGCGACAGTGATTTGTCAGCAGATTTTCTCAATTTGGCGCTATAATTTTCCTTTTGAAAGTTCTTTTAAAAAGTGCTGCAAAATCGTATTTTTTTCGCTTTGGCGTCGAGATCCATCCGGTTTTGGAGCTGCAATTCCTGTTGTGATTATGTACAAGAAAGCTTCTCGCTGTAAAAACTTTTTTCTGTAAAAGCTTGCTGTGTGTAAAAGATTTGCTGTGTAAAAGCTTGCTGTGTGTAAAAGCTTCTCTGTGTGTAAAAGCGTCTCTGTGTAAAAGTTTCTGTGTGTAAACGCTTGCCATGTGTAAAACAACTGTGTGCAAGTGTTCTGTGTGTAAACGCTTGCTGTGTGTGAAAGCTTGCTGTGATTTGCTGTGTGTGAAAGCTTCTCCGTGTAAAAGCTTGTTGTATGTAAAAGCTTCTCTGTGTGTAAAAGCGTCTCTGTGTAAAAGTTTCTGTGTGTAAATGCTAGCCATGTGTAAAAGCACTGTGCGTGAGTGTTCTGTGTGTAAACGCTTGCTGTGCGTGAAAGCTTGCTGTGTGTAAAAGCTTCTCTGTGTAAAAGCTTGTTGTGTGTAAAAGCTTCTATGTTTAAAAAGCTTGCTGTGTGTGTGTAAACGCTTGCCATGTGTAAAAGCACTGTGTGTAAGTGTTCTGTGTGTAAACGTTTGCTGTGTGTGAAAGCTTGCTGTGTGTAAAAAAAACTGGTGTGTAAATGCTTGCCATGTGTAAAAGCTTCTCTGTGTGTAAAAGCATCTCTGTGTAAGAGTTTCTGTGTGTGTGTGTAAACGCTTGCCATGTGTAAAAGCACTGTGTGCAAGTGTTCTGTGTGTAAACGCTTGCTGTGTGTGACAGCTTCTCTGCGTAAAAGCGTGTTGAGTGTAAAAGCTTCTCTGTGTGTAAAAGCTTCTCTGTTTATAAAGCCCGCTGTGTGTGTAGACGCTTGCCATGTGTAAAAGCACTGTATGTAAGTGTTCTGTGTGTAAACGTTTGCTGTGTGTGAAAGCTTGCTGTGTGTGACAGCTTCTCTGTGTAAAAGCTTGTTGAGTGCAAAAGCTTCTCTGTGTGTAAAAGCGTCTCTGTTTAAAAAGCCTGCTGGTAGACGCTTGCCATGTGTAAAAGCACTGTATGTAAGTGTTCTGTGTGTAAACGCTTGCTGTGTGTGAAAGCTTGCTGTGGATAAAAGTTTTTGTGTGTAAAAGCTTGCTGTTTGTAAAAGCTTCTCTGTGTGTAAAAGCTTCTCTGTGTGTAAAAGCGTCTCTGTGTAAAAGTTTCTGTGTGTAAACGCTTGCCATGTGTAAAAGCACTGTGTGTAAGTGTTCTGTGTGTAAACGCTTGCTGTGTGTGAAAGCATGCTGTGTAAAAACTTCTCTGTGTAAAAGCTTGTTGTGCGTAAAAGCTTCTGTGTGTAAAAGCTTCTCTGTTTAAAAAGGTTGCTGTGTGTAAAAGCTTCTCTGCGAAAGAATTTGCTGTGTGTAAAAGCTTTCTTTGTGCCAACTTTGTATCACAATGTAGTACTGGGATGTACTTTGCGCAAGCTTCGTAGTACAAAATAGTATATACTGGGAAATAATTTGTGCAAGCTTTGTAGTACAAAGTAGTACTGGGAAATACTTTGTGCAAGCTTTGTAGTACAAAGTAGTACTGGGAAGTACTTTTTGCGAGCTTTGTAGTTATACAGTAGTACTGGGAAATAGTTTGTGCAACCTTTGTAGTACAAAGTAGTACTGGAACGTGTTTTTTGCAAGCTTTGTAGTACAAAGTAGTACTGGGAAGTGTTTTGTGCAAGCTTTGTAGTACAAAGTAGTACTGGGAAATACTTTATATATGCAAGCTTTGGAGTACAAAGTAATACTGGGAAGTAGTTTTTGCAAGCTTTTGTAGTAGACATCAGTACTGGGAAGTAGTTTTTGCAAGCTTCTGTAGTAGACACCAGTACTGGGAAGTACTTTTTGCAAGCTTTGTAGTACACAGTAGTACTGGGAAGTACTTTTTGCAAGCTTTGTAGTACAAAGTAGTACTGGGAAGTGCTTTGTGCAAGCTTTGTAGTACAAAGTAGTACTGGGAAATACTTTATGCAAGCTTTGGAGAACAAAGTAGTACTGGGAAGTAGTTTTTGCAAGCTTTTGTATTAGACATCAGTACTGGGAAGTAGTTCGTGCAAGCTTTTGTAGTACAAAGTAGTACAATAGCAGACCGGGAGATAGAATATGAAAAATTTCTAGTTCACAGATAGAATATGGGAAAAAAGCTAAGGAGCTAAGACCCCAAACAGCAGATAGAATATGCAAACAACATATGCAGATAGAATATGAACATATAGTATATGTGCAATGTTGCATGTGTATGCAGCTCCACACAACCGCACAAAATACCAGCAAACAACTTGCGCAATGCAATTTTCACCATGCTTGTTCTTGCATGGGTTCTGTCCTGTTTTCCAACA
>Ga0126342_10020182_pt1 | contig 11229 bp, 15 predicted proteins | sample Cyp1metagenome_FD_92528 | JGI IMG/M metagenome (GOLD analysis project Ga0126342, IMG submission 92528) | Coral microbial communities from Lord Howe Island, Old Settlement Bay, Australia - Cyphastrea 1 metagenome | ecosystem: Host-associated > Invertebrates > Cnidaria > Coral ...
ACGCGCTCCCCCTTGCATCGGCCGGGGTCAGCGAATTATTATTATTCTTTCCTGGCAGCTGTGTCATAAACTCTTTTTCCCTTACGCACTCCCCCTTGCGTCTGCCGGGGTCGGCGGATATAGTTGTACCATGTTGTACCGGATTGCAAGCAGAAGAATAGCAGAAGTGCCAGTTGTTTGACCGAAAAATGCGTTGTGACAGGGGGCAGCAGCACATGCCATTGCAGTGATCTTTAGCCAAGCAGCAGGCCTTTTGCTTAGCTTATCAATCGCTTGAGGCTTTGCTCTAGATTCACAAGATTGTCCCTGCAGGGTTTTCCAGCATGTAAGGTAGTTAGAAAATAGAAACAAATCGATAAACTCGAGACTTAGGTGATGAAAGGGAAGAAGCCGAGGCTGAAGTGCTCTACCGACAGGCTCATTAGAACAGACAAGAGAATGAAAACAAAAACCAAGTAAACTTGTCAAGCGGACTAAGCTGACTAAGCTGACCATCAAACGTCGGCAAAGGGTCTCAGCATTTTGCGCAGATGCCTGGGGTGAGAGCCTTGGAACTCACAACTGCTGCCGGACCTGCCGGTGTCTGGAAACAGCTCCAGCCCAGGCCTGGTCACGCAGACACTTTGCACTGCCTGAACAATCTAGCCCTGTGCATGGCCGTGCCATCCCTAGCTGCTGAACATTTAGAACATTTAGAACATTTAGGAGCAGAGGTCATGCCTCGGGAAATAACGTTCTGTTTTGCCTAAGGACCAGGGCAAGATTCAGCAAGCCGAACAGTTGCTGCGCACTCTCCTCAAGGTTTCCATTTGCATCCATTTGCAGACCAGCCTCTTTGAAACTTGGCTTTCGAGGTCGCACTGTTGCTGGAATGGAGATGGTGCTTGCACCGACGTCAGATCCTTTGGCAATGATGCGGCCGCAGTTTGTCGTTGCAGTCTGATGCTCCAAATGGATCGAAATGGTCAAAGCTCTAAGGCATCCGCGACCAATTCAAGCTCTCAGCAACTTGGCATGCTGCTGGTACCTCAATTTCAGACTTTCAGGGCCAGGACAAAAAACAGCAAATACTGGCAAATACTGAGGTTTGGCCGAACAGGGCAAGGTGGAAGAGGTCAGATGATGTCACATGATGTCAAATGGTAAGTTTCGAGATGTTTCTGTGGTAGCAGAAGTGTTGGCCAAAGCTTTGGACTTCCGGAAACTGTGCAGGCCGAAACCAATCACCGGCGAGCGTTTGAGAACGCCAAGAAAAGATTGGGCCAAGCGCTGAAGATTCTGTTCAGATATGTTCATATTTTTGTATGCTTGGGTCCTGTGGCTGTTTCACGTACTCAAATAATGAGCTGGAATATGAGGTTGGCAGCACCCTGAAACTTCTGCATGTGCACAAAGTCGCCGGCTCGGGCACATCGACATTCACAACCTTTCATGATTCTGTTTGACGTGCTGAATACTGAATGATTTGAATGTAATATAATATAATTAATCGAATGATATATATATATATACACATACACATATACACACACACATATATATATATATAATGATATACAGCATATACTGTGTACTTCTGAGGCCTGGCGCAATTTCTGACCTCTTGTGGCCGTTGCACAGAGGCGAAGCGATGCAAAGCGTGCCTTGCAGAGTTTCCGTATTCGTCTTCCCATGGCAGGCAGCATTGCTCGAACTCCAAGCGGACCAGCTTGGAAGGCGTCCGCCATCCTCCACTGCTTTCATTGCTTCCATTGCTTTCCGCATGATGAAATGATGCATTCATTGTTTTTTTTTTGCGTGTGACTGCGGAGCAGGCCTTGCTGGAAGCGAGGGCGGACATGAGATTGAAGTCTCACTTTGGATGAGAAGAACTCATCAGTTGGCGAGTCCAACTCAGGAGATTCCCTCTCGTGTATAGGCTGCATCGGGGGAGCAGCAACCGGTTGAGTCATGCCGAGATGCGATTTCCCTCGGAGGCTCTGTAAATGACACAGGAGGCCAGGCCATGCCAAGCCAGGCCTGCACCTGCAACGCCCCCACCCGACAAAGTCGTGGTGCTCTGTAAATGCACCTCTCCACGACAAAGTCGTAGAGCTTCACAAGGTGAAACAACACTAAAGTCACAAAAGTCACAAAAGTCACAAAAAGTCACAATCACCTTCAAACAATCCCTCTCTATACAGACTCTATATCATTCTATATCTCTATGAATATCCATATACAGCTGCAACTTTTCGTCTTTCTGTCTTTCTGATTCTCCGTTTTTCGGTGCATTTTTCGGCCTTTCTTTATGTATTGCATTCTTTCCCTTTCTGTCCCTCTCTGTCTCTTCCTCCAGTCTCAGCATATAGTTCTCCCGTCACAAAAAGGACTTCTTGAAGTGCGTGTCATGTGGGTAGCCATGGGACGCAGGTCAGCATGGTCGCATGGGTCAGCATGGGTCAGCATGGGTCAGCATGGGTCAGCATGGGTCAGCATGGGTCAGCCATCGCAGGCTTCACGTTGGCGGAGCCCGAACAGCTCTGTTCAATTGGCTTTTTGCCAAGTCACAAGGAGGTGAGATGATCTTGCGAGTCGAGGAGACATCGATGGCGATTCCATTTGTTTGCTTTTCTGCAGATTCCTCTGGGTTCATGATTGTATACTCAGTGTCGTTCAATGTCATTCATATATTTCGAACTATTTTGATGCGATCCTATTTGCCAGGACACTGATGTGGCACGCTCCACGAAGGAGTCAGAAGCTGCCATTCTGGAGGCAAAGTGTCAAGAAAGGACTTCAATCAGTGCGAGTTTGAACCTTTTGGATCCTTTTGGCAGATCACAAGATTTACGACAGATGGACAGTCTGAGAGCTTTAGTCACTTTAGCCTCTTCACTTTTGCCGACAGGGTCTGAAATGGTGTGGCATCACCTGGGACGAGGGTCCTGATATCGGTGGTGACCATGGGCCTTACCGCCAATCAGAACGCATTGAGGCCGCTGACACTAAAAAACAAACGCAGGACGATAGAAATTCAACTGCAACTCAAGTGGCCATATGACATGATTACAATCTATTACAATATGATTACAATGATTCGACATGATTAGACATGATTGGTTCGAAGATGTTTGAAATTTGAAGATGAGAGGCTGGCATCTACAAAGAGCAGCTTGAAAAGATGATTGCAAACGGGAACGCATACCGATGCTTCCTGTCGCCGGAGGCAGGATGTAAGTGTGTCGTGTTATCCATCTCTAGGTTCTATAGGTCCTATAGGTGAGACCATTTCAATTTCTGGAACGGCAATATATGACGGCAGTTTTTACATGGTGGTTGAGTTTTGGATGATTTGAGGAGCTGGATGAGATGAGGGCCGAGGCTGAAAGGAATGATCAGGCGTCCGAATCTGTCCCATGCAGTGATCATTTTCATTTTTACTCCACAAAACGTGACGCCGTGGCAACATGAACAGCGAACGTTGAGGCCTTCGTGGTGCAAAGTCCTTGGGCCAATGCATCAGAGGAAGAGGTGCAGGCAAGGCTTGTGGCATTGCAGCGAGGTTGATAGATTTGATAGGGTTTTGAAAGTTTTGAACCAATGTTTTCAGATGTTTTGAGATGTCTTCAGTCTCATTTTGGCTCTTTGTCGTGCTCCCGCAAAGAATCAATTCATGCTTCGCACCCGAAAATGGTTTTGCAGGCCATGATTGACCAGGGCAAGCCCTACGTCTACAGATTCAGGGTACCCTTTGATAGGCCGATCAAAAGAGCTCACATCATTCCACAGCATTGTAGCGTTGATGATGACCTCTGGCTGTGCCAGGGAGATTGTGGTTGATGACCTGGTTCTGGGGGAGGCTCATTGGCAGACCCCTTGCATCACCTCCCACTGTGCTGTTGTGTTGGCAGCTGTTGCTTCGCAGAAAGACGGGTTGTCAGACCAGCTTTCAATGTATATATTGGCGGGCAATTGTGTGCATATATACAAGGAGTCCAATAAGGACAATCTTAGACTTGCAAAACCCCACAACCCATCAATTCGAGTAGGAACTGTGACCGAAACATGTGGTGTAAGTTCTGCAGAGGTCATTTGGAATTCCGATGACCTTGGTGGAGACTTTGTCATAGTCCGCCAAAACGGTCCTGACCTTTGCTCGCAACCAGACCACCCAGAGCAAGTGCAGATTCGTGTAGTGAAAGCCGAGGCATGCCCATGTACAACTTCGGTGTTGTTGTGGATGACGCCTTCATGGGCATCACGCACGTTCTCAGGGCTCAGGATAGGAATACTGCGAACATATGAAAATTCATGAGACACATCATGAGAGAGAGAGAGCATTACACTCACTTTACCTGTAGGCTTAGGCAGCACGAGAGACATTATCAGATACATGGGTCAGAAGTAGTATTTTACGAGTGACCTGGAGCTGTTGTCAGTGTGAGTTCGTTACCGTGGTGTCGAGGGTATTTGTCCGCTGACTTTCCTGAAGGAGCATCTCATGAACACGCCTCGGCAAATTCTCATGTACGAAGCATTGGGCCTGAAGGTGCCGTTCCAGTGGTACAATGTTCAGCAGATGCCACAGTACTGCCATTGACCATTGGACCCCAGCACTTGAAGACAAAGCAACCATGTTCTGTATGGCTCGCATGAACAATTATCGAAGGTGTTTGTGTGTTATAGTGGAGCTTTGCGGGGCTGCAGTGGTGCACAATTCTTTTCAAACAGTCGGCCTTTCGGCAAGAGATCATGAACGAAAGCAGAATGATTGCACTGATTCAGGTGCCGACCTTTGCGCACATGCCCCTGATCTTGGCTCCGGACTTCTGCGCTCAATTCTTCTCGTTTCTTTCAAAAACTTACCTCGCTTGTGAAACCACTTGATTTTTTGGACTGCCCTGAGCATCCCTGAGCGCAGGATCGAACAAAGCTGTCCAAGCGACATGGAGCTGTCTCTGTTGGAGAGTTGGAGCCTCGAGTATGGAGCCGCAACGAGCTGCATTTCTTTCAAATCTCTTTCCTTTTTGGCCATTGCTTCAGAGGAATTGAAAGTAGCCATGGAAGTGAATCGCTTCGCGCACTTGAGGTATCAGAATCGTGGATACTTGGCATCTGGCATGGCCGGGTTCTCATTTGGAGTCCCTTTGAGTGATTCTTTCCTCTACTGATGCTCCTTGAGAGTATCGTTTTTCCATGACATATCGCAACCCAGGAGGTTCTTACTTCAAATGAGGAAGTTGTTTGTTATGCTGTTTCTGGAAGGTGTGGTGCTGCCTGGTGAAATTGTTGGGCAATGTTAGAGAAGGATGGAAGGGTTCTTTTTGTAGGTGGCCTGTATGAAGGTGATGGTTGGGCATTTGTGGGTGGTTGTCGATACTTTTTTTCCTAAAGGACTCTTCCATGTTTTCTCATTGAGGTCAACTACTTGGCACAGTTGGGATGGAATGATGGGACCAAGCAGGCACAAAGATGCCTGTCATGGACAAAGCAAGCACCATCTTTGATTTCTATTTACTGTACAAGTCTGTACATGTTTGGAGCCAGCGCAATCAGCACAATCAGCACATCTCCCACAGGAGATCTACACGATAGAGGAGTTGCTGGATGCTTTCAAGATGAATCGCATGAGCAAGGCCGCAGGGCCGCAGGGCCGCAGGGCGGCAGGGCCGGAGGGTGACAGGGCCGCAGGGCCGCAGGGCCGCAGGGCATATGCCAAACAAGGGTGAAGCACCGGGGACAGCAGCTAAAGGCACCGATGTCATTAGGGAACTCGCCAGTTTGCTGTCTTGGTTTCTGAGCTCAGTGCGCTCAGCATCTATGAGGTCACGAGAGTAAAGATTGCTGGTGCATACCACACAAACACACCATTTTTTCCTTTTACGGAAAGGTTATCTGACAATAGCTGATACTCATGTCTTGCCAGGTGGCCGCAATTTTCGACACTGACAAGTTCAAGTGGGTAAACGGCCACCACGTTCGCAGATTGAGTGATGAGGAGGTGCGGGAATTCTCGCCACACTGAATTCCAGGAAAGGACTGAATGGACCTTACATGGACCTCATAGATCAGACATGGATCGGACAAAGGTTTGTTGGAAGGCTAGTTACGGCTAGTTCAGGAGGCCGTGTACATGACATTCACGCCGGCTGTGAGGCACTTGCGATGATCGGGTCACAGTTGAAGGAGCATGGCATTGTCAAGGAGGCTGGAGTCTTCAGATATCTTCAGATATGGGTTTTCCATTGTTTTTCCACTAAACGGGTGAAACTGTCGCTTGACCCAAATCTCTGGATCTGTTTGACTGGTGTCTCAACCTCTATCGCTTTTCTGCCGCAGAAACCGAAATGCCTCAAGACTTCTTAGGTTTCTGGAGAGTTTGTGGCAAAAGCCTCGCAACTGCTGGAAGCCCCAAGAAGCTTTGCTTCTATCGGTGTGTTATTCCCGAATGCGTAGCAAGGGTTCCCGTTTCACTCTGGGGGTCTGGGGGTTGAGGGAGTGTTCGCTCGACGTTGCGCAACCGTTCGCAACCGTCCGCAACGGTTCGCAACCGGGCCGCATGGCCATGCCTATGGTAAGCTCTGCAAAAGGGGTCATTTTTGGAGGTTTGAAACCCTTTACACTTCACCTTCCACACTTTACATTCTACACTTTACACTACACTTTACACTCTACACTTTACACTCCACACTCTACACTCCACACTCTATCTACACTCCACACTCCACACTCCACACTTTACACTCCACACTGCACACTCTACACTTTACACTCCACACTCTACACTCCACACTCTATCTACACTCCACACTCCACACTCCGCACTTTGCACTCCACCCTCTTTCGCATTCCACAGTCTACAGTGCACTGGTACGGTAACGTGGAAAAATGTACAAGACTGTTCAAATACCTTGTTTCACAAAAGTGTTCTATGTGACTGCATTCGGTTGCTCCTATGACACCAGAGCATTCACACTAAGGCTCCGGGAAAGGATTAGCACACTCACAGAGGCTGTGGAGGTATGGCGCTTTGTCAACGCCAAGTCGGGCCGCTTTTACAAAGCTGCCGAATTGACATTCGAAACCTTGGCAAGGAACTGAAATCAATGATGCACTTCGACCTCGAGGCCAGCAATCATGCTCATCTGGTGCATCTGGTGTGAACAGCCCCAAGATGTGTGCCACTTTTCTCAGAATTAGTGACTCCTTCACTGCATGACAGGAAATGCTGAAGACAGATGTGGCTCAGCCATACATTGAAGATGGTTCCATCAAGGAGACTGCAAAGCTGCTCCTAGATGCACAGGCTGGTGCTCTTGGACGACATTCCCATGGAAATTCTGGAGATTCGTGTCAAATGTTTCGCATTGCTGTCTGGTTAGGCCGAAGGGCAGTTCGATGCCATTGGCTCAGACCCGAAGGCGGAGATGCCATTCTTGACCTCACAGGAGTTGTTGCAAGTTTCCTTCTGAAATTCCATAGGTATCCATACCGGGTTCCGGTAGGTCATAGTGAGACATAGGTCTTGCCGGTCTTGCTTTGATCGTTGCAGTCCTTGTGACTGTCCAAGCATGGGAAGGCAATGCAACATGTTGCCAAGCAGATCGGAAAGGCTGGAGAAAACATGGTGCCAACATGATATAACCAGTGTCAGATGCGTCAGGATGCTTTGAGCATCTTTGAGCCTGTCTGGATATTCCTCTATCAAGCACAGAATTCCCGGTCTCCCGTCTTGTGACATTTAGTATTTGGTTTTCAGGCAAGAGGAGGTGTGAAGAAGAAGGCTCTCCTCGTCCCCTTGCGTCTGGATCTTTCGCAGAGCCAGAAGCAATGAGAGCACCTTCTTTTGCCCTTTTTGCCTTTTTTCCAGGCTTCTCATAGAGTCTCTCACTTGTCTCATTCCCCTTGCCGAACTTCCAAGGCCTGTGTTTGACTTCTCAGGCTGCAGGCAAGCACCTCAAACAATACGACAATATGATAAAGCAGCAAACAAGTTGCAGTCTCACGTAACTTGTCACATCTTTGTCACCAAGGTCCAGACATGAACCTTTTTTTTGAGATGTTGAAGGAAGTGGATGACAATGTTCTTTGCGAATGTGCAAGTGCCTTAGCATCGCTCAAAAGGCATTCCGTACAAGGTCCTTCTGTCAAGATTGAAGTGCATATGCAGGTCTCGCTTGAAAAGAGATTAGAAATGCTGAAAGAAAAGCAGCGACCTCAGAGAAAAAAGACTTTGCGCGTCTGCATCGCATGCATTTTGCAAGCGAAACTCTTAGGTTTTTAGAGCAGCCGGTGCACGCCAGTTTCTATCTTAGTGAGAGCGGCTGACAGGTTAGAGGTTAGATTCATCTGTCATGTTTAGTCTGCTAACAGTCTGCTAATGAGCTGGATGAGAGGGCTTTGACTTCAAACTTCAAGCCTGTGCACAGATTGATTCATACTGGGTCACTGGGTCACGCATTCACGTGCCGGAGCCGAGGCTGACGTTGTGTTGCGACGTGAAAAGAGACCAAGCCTGCTTTCCACTACACATCGATGCATCATTGAGGATCAAACTCACTGCCACCGCAGAGGATCATGCATGAGCAGCTCAACCATGCTCAACCTATTGTTAGTATTTGTAATTGTATTTGTTAGTCTTGTAGGTGGTGTTTGTTTTTGGAGAACTGCTGTGAGTTTCTGGACAGATTCGTGTTGCCGCAGCTCAAACTTTCGCAGAAGTGACCATGGAGATATGAAGCTTGCGCACGGCGTATGAGTTCAATGATCCAACGTTTGAAGCTTGTTTCGAACTCTGCACGTACAGTATACTGTAACTGCATACACATTGGAAAATAATTAGTAAAGTTCATACCTTTTGTCGGAGCGAATCTCTAACAGGATCAAAACTCAAGATCTCGATTCAAGCTTTGCGGCTGTGCTGGTGTCTGAATGGCATCATGGAAACTCTAAGCACTGATCCTAGCTTAGAGCCAAACCTCAAGAACAGCCGGAGGCACATTACAACATGTTTGGAGTTGTTTCCAACGAAACGCAAGGCTGCCTCTCCTGCACAGTTCTTGATTGAAGTCGCTTGAGTATACAACATGGATGCATCAAATAGAACCACCGAAGTGTCTTCCAGCCAATCGAGGCAAGAGTATCCGTTATGGCTGTTGCAGATGCTAAGGCCCAGGGATGTGCCGGTTTCAGCATGTGTCAACCAGGATTAGATGACTTAGCCATGTTTGGAATTGGTAGGCCTGCCCTTCCAGCAGATGGGCCTGGCCCTGAGACCTCCCTGAAGCATCTGAAGCTCTCAGCTTGGAATGTGGGTGTCGCGTCGCGGCTGTGGGAAAGGCTGGACATTGCAAAAGTCTACCTGGCCACATGGAACTCTCACCAGGGCGACTTGACCAGGTGCGGGTAGATTCATGTGACATGCGCATTCACTAGACTTTTGCGACAGTGAGATGGACGTGACGAACATGACAAGTCAACAGCTTCTGCCAGGACTGAAGCAAGCAATGGCAGCAATGCTAAGGACAAAGATTTCCATTGCCAAGAGGCTCCCTGGAAGATCTGGAACTGTGTTCGTTGCGTTCGTTGGGTCTGGTTCGAGTCTCCGACATCTGAATCTACTTCCATGTTGTTGCCCAGGTCTTGCGACAACAGGCTGAGCGTTGAGTTCCAAGATAGACGAAGGATGTGTGATATATTCTGTCCGGGAGTGAGGCATACATTATTTTAATCAATCTATTTTAAAATAAATTTTATAACATCTTCAAAATTTGCTGTGCATTTTGTCATTCAGCTACATCTCTTGAAACATTGCACTGCAATTTGTAGTGGGTTTCAAGTGATCTGTGTGGCAACTGACCATGGTCCATGCACCTTGAAATGGAACTCCTTGAACTGCTTAGGCTTCACCAACTTTGTCTCAACTGGGAACCGCCTCTTCGCCTGATCCTCATGCTGTGGAGTGGAGCCTGAGAGAGAGAGATCCTTAGTGCAATGTCCTTTTGCGTTTTTGGATTCTGGAAATTCATACCCACTTCACTATGAACGTGCTGAACCCTTGTGCAGATTGTTGCGGAAGCTGAACGCCAGCCTGATCCTCATGATGCGTCCGCGGGTAGCATGTCCTTGCTCAAGTTGTTTACCTAGCGTAGTTGACATGGGAACATGCCCGGAAGCTCCGAGACTGTCTGCGAGGAATGCTGATCGACAGTTGTGTGCTTTCATCAGCTATGGGAGCACATCTCAGCGAAGAGCTGCACAATGCTACACCAACATCTTAGACATCTGCAGGGTCTGTCTGTGCATCAGCCACCGAGGCGAAGCTACACCCGAGAGGGCTTCGGGGAGGCAGGTCCTGGCGATGGAAGGTCCTGGAAGATCCTTGGATGATCTTGGAGGATCATTGGACGATCTGGGATGCTTTTCACGGCAGGTCATGCAGCTCTTCGTCCATCCAGACTTTCAGCGAAAGGGCTTGGGGTCGAAACTGCTGAGAGAAGCGCAGCATCCTTGGTTCTGAAATTCGAACCGGGTTCTAAAACATGCCAAAACATTCCCAAACCAGCTGCTGTCAAAGCCTAAAACTGCACGATTATTTATCACTTTTCATGAAAATCATTGCACACGTAAATGGGACTGACGTTTTCATTCGAGCAGATGGACAAAAGAGAGATCACAAGAAAGCTGTGTGATGTTCAGATGGACGCAAATGAAGAGCAGAGACTGGTCGGCACAAGGATGCCATGTTTGGCCTGACACTCAGGCGTATCGAAAGCACAGCACCAGACATTGGAAAATAGGCTCCATATGCAGGTAAAACATCAGATTTCCCAACTGTTGGGAAAATAGGCTCCATATTCAGGTAAAACATCTGATTTCTCAACTGTTGGGAAAATAGGCTCCATATGCAGGTAAAACATCAGATTTCCCAACTGTTGGGAAAATAGGCCCCATATTCAGGTAAAGCATCAGATTTCTCAACTGTTGGGAAAATAGGCTCCACATGCAGGTAAAACATCAGATTTCCCAACTGTTGGGAAATAGGCTCCATATTCAGGTAAAACATCAGATTTCTCAACTGTTGGGAAAATAGGCTCCATATGCAGGTAAAGCATCAGATTTCCCAACTGTTGGGAAAATAGGCTCCACATGCAGGTAAAACATCAGATTTCCCAACTGTTGGGAAAATAGGCTCCATATTCAGGTAAAGCATCAGATTTCCCAACTGTTGGGAAAATAGGCTCCATA
>Ga0126342_10020183_pt1 | contig 11229 bp, 14 predicted proteins | sample Cyp1metagenome_FD_92528 | JGI IMG/M metagenome (GOLD analysis project Ga0126342, IMG submission 92528) | Coral microbial communities from Lord Howe Island, Old Settlement Bay, Australia - Cyphastrea 1 metagenome | ecosystem: Host-associated > Invertebrates > Cnidaria > Coral ...
ATCTGGCATCCGATTTGGCATCCTATCCTGGCAGTCTATCTGGCATTCTACTTGAACATCTTATCTGGCATCCGATTTGGCATCCTATCCTGGCAGTCTATCTGGCATTCTACTTGAACATCTGATCTGGCATCCGATTTGGCATCCTATCCTGGCAGTCTATCTGGCATAAGGCTCTGGTTTGGATCGCCCTAGAGAGTTGGCAAGGTTGTGTGTGTGTGAGGAGGGTGTCAGCAGTTTGCTAAAATCTAGAGTGGGGAGAAAACCCAAATCCGATGCAACGGGTTTGAGATTCTCCTCTTGCAATCTGTAAGGAACTGGTAATGTCCAAGCACCAGTGATACGGAAAAAATGACAAAGCCATACACTGCCAAAACATGTGCTAGGAGGTGAGGCCCTGGTATCCTGGTGGAGACCCAAAATACTGGCAGAACACCTGCAATGATTATTCAGACTACAGCAAGTCTTGAATTTGTGCGAGCAGGAAATGGCTGGACAACGTAATTTAATGAATACCTATGAATATCTGAGCATGGGGGGAATTTTTGCGAAATGGACTCAACATGTCCTGTCCCCTCTCTCCGGTCGCCCACGTGCACTGGCTAAAAATGGTTTAAACATAAACATGGCATGCACGACAGGTTTGCATCATTCAGACTCAACGTTGCCATACGTGATGCCTGGCCAAATGCAGCGCATGTCTAATTCAACGTATCGTTGTCATTGCTTGTGCTTGAGGACTCTCTCCAAACGGTTTCGACCTGCCAAGATTCTGCTTCTCCAGCTGGCCACCACGGTTCATTGCTTTCCAGGTTTCACTCAAACGGTCTGAGAGTACCGCCCATTTCCTCAGTGACACAAAGGACATACACCCAACATACTCCAACATCCATCCTCTGAGCTGAAGGAATTCATGACGTGCATTTCATCACCAAGACATGTCACCGTATGCTGACTGCGGCGTTGAGCGCGCCTCAATGCACAACCCATGTTTCAGAAAAGTCACTTTTTCTGCTTTGCATCTTCTTCGATTTTGGCATCTGAGAGCGTGCTGACGACAATCGCATAGAACAGATTCCTCGTTGTGAGAGCTGGCAACCGGGGGCCAAACACAGCCAATGAAGATGTAGTTCAAACATGCCCTGAAACTTGGCCTCAACATGGGTTTGGTTGTACCCCCCTTCTCTCATCCCATCCCAAGCTGTTTCCCCTTGGCAAACATTCCCCCAAAAATCACTCCGAAGCATGGTTTTCTTATGTTTTCTGCATGCTGCATAGTCTCATGATGATGAAGAAAATACTCACCAGAAACATGATGATCAGCAGCGAACCAAGCACGGGAGACACGTCGTAAATCACAGACACATCGCTGTTCCCGAGAACGGTCAGCATGATAAATTTGAAGGCCTTCAGCCGTCAGGCACCGTTAAAGTCAGCAGGGGCACACCAGGGCACACCATGGCACACCACGAAAAAATGCGAGACACCTACTGGGTTAGCTAGCGGTCGTCTATCAGGGTTTCAAATTAGATCCCTAAACATAGTAGGTTAATGGACCTTATATGCGGCTTTGATTTCCAGTACATGGGTCGAACCCTCGGTCCTAGTTAATCTTGAAAATAACCGCGCCCTCTTCACCCTCTCTGGAAAACAAAGGGTTTTACAGTGCAATGCATGGATATAAGTACATCATCATGAAAAAAGATCGGGGTTGCGATTTGAATTTTCGGGTGTACCCCACAAGTTTTGGAGACATGTATTTTGCAAAATGATTCTAATTATAGGTGGCTGAAGCACTAGGAACCAAGAAACCGAGGTTTCTACAAATTCAGGACCAACTTCAAAATAAGTAATGATTCTAGTTCCAAGATTTTTGGTAGAAGTTTTTGCCTCTGAGGACCGGGGGAATTGGATAGCCCCAAAAAAACCCAACAAACCCTCTCAACCGTTCACATCTGGTGCCCTAACGCACTCTGTTTCCTAAAGCAAATTCAAATGGAGGAAAACCACAGTTCCATGCAAACAATGCTAATGTTAAGGCTTGATGGATGTGCCGGGAAAAACTTCAGCTGCAAAATGGTATCAACGTTTCACTTGGCACAGCCTTGGTTGCTTACTGAGTACGCATTGGCCAAACCATGGAAGAAGTGGCGATTAAAAGAAAACATGGGAAGTAAACGTTGTCCGCAAACTTGACAGTGCGACAAACAGACCGAAGATACCCGGAAAAACAATAGCAACGCATATCCAACATTCGCAACTGTAGCAACCACATGCAATGATCTCCTACATCTCCTTGGATCTCCTTGGCAAAGGTCGTCTCCTAGAGCATGTGTCTTACAGATCCTGTGACTTGCTCGGTGCTGGCCTCCTCGCAATGCACTGGTCTATAATTAACGCTCTTGACTTGGGACAGTGCGTCGCAAAGCACTTGACTACGATTTAATAGGCTATTGAACTGCTATTGTATGGAAATTTTGTTTTTTCAACGTCTATCATGGCCGTGCCTGGAAAGGCGTTCGCAATGCCGTGACGTCGCCGCCGAACGCCGTGCTGAAGGCAAGGACAAAACCCACCAGGACGCTCATGAAAACTATGATCCAGGAGACGAGATTCCTTGGAGAAATAAACTGGACGACGGATGGCCCGAGAGCGTAGAGGAGCAATTTCTTCTAGTGTTGATATCGAGGCAATATATAACAAAACAATATATTAAAGATGTATTACAGGCAGACAAGAAGAATAGTACCAAGAGAACATATTACAAGACAACAAATAGAAGATGGATAAATGTCAAGAAAAGGAGATTTCACAGGAAATCGAAGCAGATGTATATAAAGAGTTCAACATCAGACACCTTTACACGCAGCTACTGTACATCCTTTTCACACAAAAAATCCACTTCTGTGGCAGTGGGTGCTTTCATGGCTGTGGGTGCTTTGGGTGCTCTGACCTCAAAGTTTGTGGTTGTGGTGGGGCTTAGCAAGCTTCAACCTTGCCACTATGTAGCCATGTGGTTGGCAAGAGGACCTTGCTCAGGCTCGGCCATGCGCAATCAGCATGATATAATAACCATCTGCACCGACCAAATTTTCGCAAACCGACGCCCGGCGCGTTTGAATTGTGGTGCCTCTAACTGCAGGGCCGGAGCCCAGAAACGAGAGCTTGAAGTTAATGGAAATAAACAAATTCTGTTGAGTTTCATTCTTACTTGCAGGCATCAACAGCCACTGTCAAGGTCAATGATGACTAAGTCTTTAGCCAACGAAAATCGGCAAACATGACTTGGTTTCTAGATTCTGCAAGTTTGGCTGGTGCAGTGTAGATTTCACGCCAGAAAGCAGCTTGGGCCAAATTACAGATTTCTTAGTTTCTACGAATGATCCGAACACGGATGAAGTTAACTGTTTTCTCCACAGCGCAGCGACAGACCACACATCAACGCCATAGAGATTCGAGTCTTGAGCCTATAACATGAATGCCTCCGCTTTTTCCGAACATGTCGACCTACATACGAAGGTTGCGCCATGGTTTCGTCGGATAGTTTTTATGTCGCTATTTATGTTCTTTGCGTGCTTGTATTTACGGCCACCTTTTGTGAAGGATTAGAAAACGCGAAAAAATGCGCGCGCAAGTCGCTAAGAAGGGTGCAAGAAAGACAATAGAAGACAGACGCCACACAACAGGTCCACGCAGGAAAAGGGTAGAAAAAGCAAAGAATCGCGAGGGCGAAAGGCGCGCAACGGACAGTGACCACAGTAGAGAAGAGACGTTTACGCTCTGCTTCTTTGTACAACCGGGCTAATTATTTCAAAATGGGTTTAAGCTAATATAGCTTATCGACAAAATCACCGGTTCCACACAACTTGAAGCGTCAAGCCCAATAAAGGGCATATCAGGACGAAAGGTTGACACATATAAACTGAAAAGCAGCATGCCAGCCACCCGCACATGAACAGATGAAAATTCATCAAGATAAACATGTCGCTTTTCAGTGTCCCAGCAACATTAGCACCCACCAAGAATCCTGCTAATGGTGTTCTCCGTTGGGACGCGCATGACGCTTTTGGGAAAATTGCAATCTGATCAAAAAAATGTCTTGGAAACAGAACGGAATGCACACGCCGTCAAACAAGTTGTGGCTGGTTTCAAGGTGGACCTGGATGGCCCCATTTCCATCAACTGATTTTTCTACGCCGGCAGGTCGAAATCACACGGTGGCGCAGAAGCCTTCTTGAAGCCTTTGCTTGAAATTTCCTCTCAAAAAAAGCTGGATGGCCAAAACCCAGCAGCGGTCAAAACCTCTCACTTGAGAAGTCAAAGGCTTCAAGCCAAGTCCAATTCCTCAGGCGCTGCTGCACTCAGACTCCCTTCAAGCCTCAGATCAGCAAGTATTTGGTTCACTTCAAACAATGACTGGCATTATATCTGGCACATAAATTGGCTGCAACTTTCAGCTAGAAGCATGGACGGCTGCCGCTGAAGACAGCGATATTTGTGCTCGCAAACGTGCACCATCAAGCACCTGCGGTCTTCGCTATCGCCGGTGGCACCAAAAGGCCTGCCACTGCCCCCGCAACCGGGGCCAAAGTCTGAAGAAAACATGATGATTGACATGCGATGGCAGACAACCCACGGCCTGAAATCGATGATCTCATACCGGGATGATGAATCAACCGCCAAGCTGGTGTCCATCTTGAAGCAGATACTGTTGGCTTCAAGGTTGAAACCACTGCCGTAAATCCTAGCACAGTCTGTGTGCCCAGGCAAAGCATCGTCATTTTCCTGAGGTGAGAAAATCACCTGGGCTGCCTCCTTGTCGACAAAAGCTAAGATGTTCTGGAAGAGAATCCTAAATCCCAATCACATGGGCTCGCAATGAGTGAAAGCAACTGTTCAAACCGCAAACCATTGTTCAACACGATTCTAAAATAAATTACCTCAGCCTGGCAACCCATAATGGCGCTCCAGCCCATCGTTTGGGTCTCCAGTCATCATCACGACTTCGCCAATGCTCTCATAGTGCACCGTGAACAAAGACGTAAAACATAGAACCAACGAATCAGGAAAAGCCATCTTCTCAACAAGGGCCATAATGGTTGGCCTGTCAGGTGTGAAGGGACCGCCTTCGGGTTCTGGATCCCCTGGCAGCCGGCAACGAATCCATTTGATCTTGTCCTTAGCAACAGGTGCTGGGCACCAACGTGGGGATATAAGGAAAAGTCTGCAACTCAAACACCATCCAAACACTGCGAATAAATTTGCCAAGCTCTGGACAGCCTTGCTCCCGGGTTCGACACAAGCTTGGCCTATTCAAAAAATGGTCGGACAGCTGCAGCAGCACAAAATGGTGACAGCTGCAGCAGCAGCAATGGAGCATGGATTGACAACTTTGCGGGATCGCAATAAAGCGCCTTCAAAATCACGACTTGCGCGAGGCTCTTTCCCCATTGTGCCACCTGGCAAGTTGAGGCATCAAAGAATTGAACCCAAGCTGCTAAAAATCAGGTGACCCGAATCGCACCAAAAGGCTCACATTTGTGTCTCGCACGCAAGAGGCGTCAAGTGCGGAGTAAAACGTCAGTCCACATCCTTCGGATCCGGAGGCGTGAAGCCAGCTGCAACGGCCTGCTTCAGTGACTTGTAAGTCTTCTCGGTCGGTGTGTGGTCAAACAATCTCCACTTCTCACCCTTCAGGTTGCCAGCCTTCCGGATAAATTCCCGCACCTGCAGGGAAGAAGACCCTACAGTTACAGCAACAAGTAAACCCCAGAACATGTGTCTATCCGAACTAATGACAAAATCAAAACTTCTATTTCAAGACAAGATGGTTTGATCCTGCATGGCCTTCCAGTCGCCAATCACGCATTCTCGCAGGTGCTGTTGCCCCTCAACAGCCACCCACTCCCACGTGTCAGTGACTCCCCCACACCCTGGAAGGGGAGAGGCGGCAGGAGCAGGAGGAGCAGCTGCTGCAACATCAGGACCTGCTGCTGGTTTTTTCAAGACAGCGTCTGCCTCATCATCGGGACTGGTCGAAACGCAGGCAGCAGGCCTTTTCAAGGGCCTCGGCCCTTTTGCCTTTGGTTTTGCTTTTGGTATACAAGCAGCTGGGCGCTTCAAGGCATCTGAATCTGCACCAGGATCCCTGTCGTCATCACTAGCCATAAACTCATTGCTGGGCAGGCTAAGAAGGTCTGGCACAGCTGGCGCAGCAGCCGCAATTTCTGTAGATGGACCTGGAGCTGGTAAATCCGTCTTTCTTTCCGCAGCAACTGGAGCTGGTGGATCTTCCTTTCTTTCCGCGCCAGCTGGAGCTGGTGGATCTTCCTTGCTTTCGGCAGGAGCTGGAGCTGGTGGATCTTCCTTGCTTTCGGCAGGAGCTGGAGCTGGTGGATCTTCCTTGCTTTCGGCAGGACCAGGTGCTGGTGGATCTCTATTCCTTTCTGCAGCAGCTGACTCTTGTTGATCGTCCAAAACAGATTCTGAAACATGCTTCATAGCTCCGCCTTCAGACATCAAACCAAAGTCACCGTCCAAGTTCCTTTCCATCTTGGGAAGTGTGCGTCCAGGCAAAAAGTTTCTTTCGGGTCTGTCCAAGGCGTTCGGGATCGTTCGGGCCTTCATCCTCATCACTGAAGAAAGAGTCTGCATGCTGACGATTGCGCTCAGGCGTGGCAAATGGGTCTGCCAGCTCATCCTGTACTTCTAACTTTCGGAAAGCATCAGCCCGCACGGCATCCTTCAAGGAATCTGCCATGCTTGCAGAACTAGCGTGCTTGAAAAAAACCTGCAGGATTCGCAGACATGCGTCGATCTAATTTCAATCTGGAGCTGTTTTACTGTGATTCAACTGAAACTGCAAGACACGCCGATCAACGGCCAAACTGGCTAGGGAAGGTCAGCGAGCAAGGAATAATTTGACACGCACATCACAGGCGGTCGGAAGGAGAATTCCGCAAACAAAGTTGGAGCTAGCTGAAGCCCAGTGCACAGGAGCGAATCAGCTCACTGCAAGCAGCACCAAATGCGCAAGCTAGATTTGGAACTGTCACAGGCTATGATGAAACTTTCTGCAAAATTTGTGACACCAAGTACGGTGATTGCTCTTGAAAGGGGACAGCTTGCAGTGGCCAACAGCAGCTCTGGTCATATGGCCCAGTGGCAAACTAGCTAGACAACGGCTCGAATTGTGAGGCAGCAAACAATAAATGACTGCATCAGATTGCAAAAACATGATTCTCGTGTTTGAAAACGTCCTTTCAAAAATGCCGTTTCTAGCCCGACATCAAGCCAGAAGGACAGGTTGTCCTGGTCCAGTGCCAAAGCAACTCGAGTAAATATGTAAGGCTTTTGAACCTTGGTCACTGCATGGACGCGGTCGAACCGAAACCGAAACACGGTCTGCAAGCCCTTGGACGATTCAATTTTCACAGCGCTGTCCCAAAAGATCGTTTTGCATGTGAGGGCCTTGCTCAGGTCATTCATTGTCTTGTAGCAATGCAGCTCTTTCGGGCTGATCTCAAACCCATCAGATCCAGGACCACTTTTGCGGGCACAGGTGGTGTAAGACACCTCGTAGGTGGTGACACGTTTGTGCTTCTCCAGCAGCAAGAAATACTTATAGGCCGACATGGTCTCCACAGCAGTGCTTTCAGGCTGCAGGGATTGCATGTCCACCTGAATCACTGTGCGGTCTTCGTCTTTCCAATCAAGCTTCACCTGTTTGCCCTGCTCTTCCGGTGGAAGATTGGTGTCAAAGGGAAGGTACCTGGCAGTGGCATGTTGAAATCAAAATTGACATGCACCTGTTGTTTTGCAGCAAATCCAAGGTGACAGAAAATCGTCTGAAACGACATGAAACAATAAAATAAGCCCAGGAACTTGCCAGCGCCATAGCCACCGACAAGCGTGTGTCGGGGCAAAATGCGTTTCTTCTCAGAGACCAAGTAGATGCCTCCGTTTTTGCCCTTCAAAATCTCGACGCCGGAGATTTCGGAGACGCATCTGCTCAAAATCTCCTCTGATTCCTGCATCTTCTCAATCGATTCGAAGGACTGAAAATCGGGCTGCTCCCTTTGCTCCTCGGTGCCTGCGGCAGGCTCCTCCCTGGCGGCTTCCACGGAAGCAGCAGGCCCGGATTCAAGGATGTTCTTCAAGATTGCCTGGTGATGCTTCTGATGATCGGCCTGCAGCTTCTCAAACCTGGGATAGAAAGAATAGGCCCTTCAAGGGAAAGGAGAAAACGGTCCAAATGCTCAGAAAATAATCGCCCTTTGTCGTTAGCAAATCGTGAAGATAAATGTGAACCCTGCTTCTTTGTTCACCAAGAAGCTGCTGGGTGACCTGCCCTCCAGTGTTGCTCCATTGGCGGCATTGGTCGGGGTGAATCTTAAACTCAGAGCCACTCTTCACCAAGACCTGCAGCTCCATGGTCTCTGGGTTGTGGAAATGCTGGTAGCCATCAATCCCGACCTTTTCCTGACAAGTGAACACAGAAACCGGTGACCAGTAAAGCATTAAGGAATGAAGGCAATTTTATAAAGAGAAAACCGAACCTGGATGGTGAACCCAAGATCAGAAAGGGACACAAAAATTGAGATCAAAGAGGGCCAAAGACCAACAATGGCGAAACGTCTGCCAAGTATCCTCTTCGGTCAAGACCTCGCAAGCATCGTCAAAAGTGATTCCACCAAAGGAAATCTTTTTCTCCAACCAAAGATCTAGCAAGTCTCTGGAGACCCGGTTCTTGGCATAGCGAAAGCCATCTGCCCCGTCGAGGGTGTGGATGCTCAAATAGTAGATAGAGCTCAACTTCACATGGGCTCCCTCTCCCGACATGGTCCCTTTCAAACGCAGGTTTGTCACCTAAGTGGGCCAAACATGATACAGCAAAAGTTTTGTCATGTAATAGTATACTGCATTATGTTGGTCGTTTTGCGCTGCGGTATGTCGTACTATGTTGTGTTGCATTCTATTAAGTTGTGATTATTTCATTGCGTTTTAGGTTCAAGGGTTAAGGGTTAAAGGGTTTAGGGTCAAGGTTTTTGGGCTTAAGGTTTAGTGTTAATTATAAGGTTTAGGGCTTGGGGTTCAGGATTTCACTCTGTTTCATGAGATTAGGGCTCAGGGGTAAGGGGTTTAGGGTTAAGGGTTTTGGGCTTAAGGTTTAGGGTGTAGGGTTGAGGGTTTGGGGTTGCATATTTCATCATGTTCCATGCCCATGTCATATTTTCAGAAATAGGATTGAGTTAAGATGAATTTTACCTCGGTAGTATGTATTCTGCAATGATTTTGCATTGTATTTCATGAAAGGGTAGCAAAAAACGGTGTAACATATCTTGTATTGTGCTACATTTTTGCAAATTTAATGAACTAATCATTCAAACCTAGTGTGTGAACTGCAACTTCATTGCCTTTAAGTGTATGGTTTTGGTGAAGTAGCAAATCATGTTGTCCCACTTTTTGGTCTTGTATCAGAATCAAATGTTTGTGTATTCTTTGTAGGTTGCTTTCAAAAAAATATATCTGTACTTTTTCTTGTGGTATGCAGTCTCTTTTATTTTCTATTCTCTGATGTTCTTCAAGATTTGTTCTGAACTATTGCTGCACGTAATTATAATACAAAGAATTTGCGGCTTATTATTACAGTATATTGAATTTCATATCCTATGGAATACTGTCTATGTTTTTATAATATATTGAAATGTTTTATGATGTTTAATTGAATGTGTTGCTTCTGAGATACTATGTTAGATTAACCTGTTTTCCAACTGATTAACCTATAGCGTTTTCCCGAACTAAATCATCATTTTATATCAGATCATTCTACTGGAAACATATCATACTATATCATATCAAATTGCAGTATCCTCTTTTGAATATTGCATTGCAAACTGTCATGTCTAGGTTGAATCTAAGACTTAACAATATTAAAAACCATTTTCTTGATTATATTGTTTGCAGATCAATTCTGTATTGCACTTGTTTAGAAAAATATTTTGTATTACTTTACATTTTGCTGTATGTTTTGTTAAATTGTTTTTGCTGTTATTTTGATGAAAGCGTAAAATGGCTATGATACGTTTTATCAAATCATATTCTAATATGCTGTTTTCAAATTTATCACGCTGTATTAACATATGCAGTGTTGTACAAATTACTCTTCTTTAAAGTTGGTTGGCGAAATTAAATCATTCAATTATTGCGTGTTACATGTGAAAAAGGTTTGCTGTAACTTTTTTTTGTAAAAATAAAAGGATACTGGTTGCAATTGATGTTGTTGTATTTCTGATATTTGTGCTGTATGACTTGACTTGGTTCTGGAAGATCTTTTGTGATTATGTCAATATCCGTTTTCGTGCTATTAAAAGTTTAAAGATGTTTTTCTAGCCAGTTCTACAGTCATATCTCGCTGTATGTATGGTTCGAATACTCTTTTTGGAAAGCATATCAGTGAAAATAAGAAACGCCTGGAAATACAAGAATTCAGCAAAAGAAAAAATAAAGAAGGATAATAGTTGTATTGTAGAAACTATGAAACAACATATATTATTTATATAGTCGAAAAATCTTAAAGCTTTTACTCTTACATTTTTTGTAAGATTCATCAACATATGTGTATGTGTGATGGTCAAATATTGTGTGCCATCAGGCGTCCAATCACCCATGGCAGTCAAAATCTTTGAAGCCTGGTCACGGCTCCGGCAAGCTCCTCGACGTATCCGGTGAGGTTCACTATGCAAACCGCAGGGAACTTGCAGTAGCGCAAGCAACTCTCGACCAACATCTGCAGGCGCTGTGACCCCTTTTGCGCGCTCAATTGCTCGATGGAGGGGCGAAGTCTTTCGGACACCCGGACAGAGTCCTTAGAAAAAACAAGGTAGAAGGATAGCGCAAACAAAGGAGAATCTTGGACAATCAAAAACAAAAAGAAAATTTCAAATTCTGCAACACCTTGAGTTCGCAAAGCATCCGGTGAAGATGACTCGGGGATGAGAAGTGGACGCCGTGCGCGGCAGCACCGCAAGCGGAGCGCCCTCAGATGGCCTGACCCTGTGATTCAATATTTGGGAATGGTTCAATGCTTGGCTTTTTTTGCTACCCAGTTTGTCTGACTTGGCCAGTACTTTTAGCTTGTCACGTTTGTCCTGATGAGCTTGCTCAAAAGGTGGACAGTTGAGAAGGGTTCAAAGGCCTTGAGCCAACCTATCCTAGTCTCATGGATTC
>Ga0126342_10020184_pt1 | contig 11229 bp, 12 predicted proteins | sample Cyp1metagenome_FD_92528 | JGI IMG/M metagenome (GOLD analysis project Ga0126342, IMG submission 92528) | Coral microbial communities from Lord Howe Island, Old Settlement Bay, Australia - Cyphastrea 1 metagenome | ecosystem: Host-associated > Invertebrates > Cnidaria > Coral ...
TGTGATGACTTTGTCCTAGTTGTTGTTTCCAGGTGACTGATGAGGATGAAGAAGAAGCAGAAGAAGTAGATCAGGACCAATGTTTTCCGCTGTTTTCAAAACCAAAGGCTCAAAGGCATGACTTTTCTTGCAACCATCAGGAGGAGTCGTCAGAGTCCTCAGAGTCGTCAGACTCGAGGGTCAGAAGCAATGTCACTAGCGCAAGCTCCGCAAACACTTCCAACAAACAAGCAGTGTTGGGAGCTCATTCCCGGAGGAGCGTGGGGGCAAGACGGCGCCAGCTTTGTTTCAGATTAACAGTAGCAGCTATCTCATGGTTAGCTAGCATCATTTCCCTGATGCGTTGTGAGGTCAAACTCCTCATCAGAAGCAACACAGAAGGCTCAACTGTTTTTTGCTACAGAATGGCTGATGTTTCTCTTGGTTTTTGATTGACTCCTTGCATCTTTTGCCACTTATCAAGGAAGTACCGTTTTCGGTTTCCAGATGTTTATTTGAGGATAATTTCTGTCAGACATGAGTTTATTAATTGTTTTTTTTGGCTTCCAGGTGACTGATGAGGATGAAGAAGAAGCAGAAGAAGTAGATCAGGACCAATGTTTTCTGCTGTTTTCAAAACCAAAGGCTCAAAGGCATGACTTTTTTTGCAACCATCAGGAGGAGTCGTCAGAGTCCTCAGAGTCGTCAGACTCAAAGATCAGAAGCAACGTGACGAATTCCCAGGGTTCGAAAAGCTCAGAGGATGAGTCAAAACAGGCAGCCACATGGAACAGGTTGTTGTTTGGATTCAAATTGATTACAAGCTCAACATGTTTCGGTTTGCAGCTCTACCACATCAGAGTTTTGTACAGGACGAGTCTGAGCCCACGTCGTCTGAAGGAATCTTCAAAGTGAAGGCCCGCGGTTCTAGATTATCCTATAGATGTTTGATATCTAGGATTAAGATGATCATTCTAAACACACATCATGTATAAAGTTTTCATTTAAATCCCATCTGTTTGATGTTTGCTCCGTATTCTCCTAAAGGAACGCCAGATGTTTCTTAAACTTGGCCCCAAATCATGGGATTCTGGTCGACCATGGTCGACCCAATTGGAGGCCAAGGCGCCCAGTGAATCCCATCATTCGAACGATGCCATTTTCGACGATGGTCACGGCCCCAGCTCCGTCGACGATGTCACGATACGTTGAGAGTGGCAGTAGATGGCAATGTTCCCAGGTGCACCACAGAAAACTCCAGGCAGTTTGACATTGCAGCCTTTGGTGATTGGCTTTAAAAAAAAGTGGGTATGGGTCAATACCTATAGATACATTTTTAGTGGGATGAACATCCATTTACCAGCTATTTTGGGGTTCACTAGGTACCAGGGTTTTGACCCATCCCCAAGTGATGACATTTGCAGTGCCATTTCGTAGAACGAACTGGAAGACAGGTCTTCCAACTCACCTTGATGGCAAACTGGCGGTGTTGGGAACCCTTGCCGGGCCAAAGGACAGGACAATTGAAGAGTGGCTACTGCACCTTGGAATGTGAACCATGCTTGGTCGTGAAACAACTGCTCCAGATGTCCAAGTTCCAAACCTTCTTCTTTTTGATGTTGCTGCCATGGGCCATGTCTGTGATGACGCTTCAGCTGTAGATTTTACACTTTCTGTGGAAGGGAGCTTTAGTAATTTAGGCACACCAGGATACCATTATTGTGACCTTTGATCCCACAAGTGCTCACAAGCTGGAAGCAGGAGCCAGCTATACAGCTCAGCTCCACCGTTGACGCGAAAGGAGCGCACACAGTAGGCCCAGTAGGCAATTGGGGTGCTTGGCACATGTTGGAATATCATGGAACATCATTGGAAACTGATGTGAATACATGTCATGCGGCATCATGTGGCTTTGTCTGAAAACAGTGACCGCAAAGTATTGAGAACTGACTAACCATCATCAATGTAAGACATAAAACAGTGCCCAATTCTGACAGAGCCGGTTGACAAACCATTGACAAACCATGACAAACCGTTGCTCAAATCCTTCATCCTGAAGAGGACATGTTGAGCACTTCGAGGCCCGTGAGGCGGAACACGCTCCGTCGCACACGGCGAATCTGGAAGTGTCGTTCAAGGAGCGTGAGCCAATTTTTAGCGCTGCACAACGGCATGTTCTGCCCTAGCCACGTGCGTATACCGGAGGGGGGTAATCAAACATGGCTGGAAAATCCACGAAAAATGGAGGTTTCAATGGGAAAATCATCAATGGGATTCAATGGGTATATACCGAAAATGACCTTTCACATCCTTGAACATTCGATTTCGAAGACATTTGAAATGCAATTTGTTCAGCACGGCAACTCTAAAACTTTTTGCAGGAGGCGGAGCTTCGACTTCGAGATGATATCAAGCAGTTGAGGGAGCTGGAGCCATCATCATCCTACTCCTCCAAATCACAATGACAATAATGAGATTGACAATGATAAACATGAGACTAATATAGACATATATATATAGACTACAGAAGACTACAGTAATTAATGATAATAATGATAATAGTCAGTGATATAATTAATGATAGTCAGTAAATATAGACATATAATGACATAGACTACAGTAATGATCATAGTGATATGATGATAGCTACTCATAGCTAGTCATCATTGATTGACCTCATGGATGATCCACTCGCTTTGTCGGCCAGGACTTGAAACTGTCGACGGAGCCTCTTGGACCAGGATCCAAAAAATGGATCAAAGATGTGGCTGTTTTCAAAGGGAAAATATGGAACACATATGAAAAAATGATGATGACATGGAAAAAATATGGAACACATATGGAAAACATATGGAACAAATATGGAAGACATGATGATGACCCTAAAATGGGTTTCCCAATTTTGAGAATCTGTGGTGAATTGAAATTGGGAAGGGATCAGAAGCCTGGCACCCTGCTTTTCACATCAAAGTAGCCATGCCATCCCCAACTGGAAACTGAGGCGAAAATCTGAAGGTGTGCAGGCAGACATGGCAACGAAAAGCTTGGAACGGAACCACCACAAGTCGCTTGGCATTGCTCAGCTTTTTTTCGTTTTTTTTCTCTTGTGCACTGTGAGATGTAGATCACATACCATTTCGGCCTAGAGATGTCGTGTTTGACAGAGTCAGGAAAGATTCGGGTCCATTTGGCAAAGGAAAAAACGTGACCATTGCTGTGCAAGGAAGCGACGTGCAAAGACCCACAAGCACTCGGCAATTCAAAAGGCTGCCTTGCTTGGTTGCTTGCAACGAATGCTGGCGGGAAGGGAAGAGTAGGTACTGTGACATTTCGAATCAAAAACACTTCCACATTGTGGAACGATAGCTAAGCTAAGCTTCGAAGAAGTGGGAGTCTCCTTCAGGCCGTGTCGCTGATTGATATGGAAGACAAGGAAAAGCTCGAGCCAGATCAGACCCAGGACTGGACTCCTGGACATGACGACTGGAAGGGAAATGACTCGAGGCATGCTATTCCACATGATACCCTCTGGTAAACATACAAAGAGCTATGGAAAATCATCATTTTCAATGGGAAAATCCACTATAAATCACAATTTTCAATGGGAAAATCCACTATAAATCACCATTTTCAATGGGAAAATCCACTGTAAATCACCATTTTCAATGGGAAAATCCACTGTAAATCACCATTCTTAATGGGAAAATCCACTGTAAATCACCATTTTCAATGGGAAAATCCACTGTAAATCACCATTCTTAATGGGAAAATCAACTATAAATCACCATTTTCAATGGGAAAATCCACTGTAAATCACCATTTTCAATGGGAAAATCCACTGTAAATCACCATTTTCAATGGGAAAATCCACTGTAAATCACCATTTTCAATGGAAAAATCCACTGTAAATCACCATTTTCAATGGGAAAATCCACTGTAAATCATCATTTTCAATGGGAAAATCCACTATAAATCACCATTTTTAATGGGACAATCCACTATAAATCACCATTTTCAATGGGAAAATCCACTATAAATCACCATTTTCAATGGGGAAATCCACTATAAATCACCATTTTCAATGGGAACATCCACTATAAATCACCATTTTCAATGGGAAAATCCACTATAAATCACCATTTTCAATGGGAAAATCCAGTATAAATCACAATTTTCAATGGGAAAATCCACTATAAACCATTTTCAATGGGAAAATCCACTATAAATCACAATTTTCAATGGGAAAATCCACTATAAACCATTTTCAATGGGAAAATCCACTATAAATCACCATTTTCAATGGGAAAATCCACTATAAATCACCATTTTCAATGGGAAAATCCACTATAAATCACAATTTTTTTCCCATGGATTTCCTCCACAGATTTCCCGATTTGAGGACTCGCCCAGTCTACAGATCCGAGCCCTGGCGGCTGGGGCACGACAAGTGGCGATGGAGGTGGCTGAGGCGAGGAAAAAGAGGCATTTTTTTTGGCATGGTAAGCTATAAATTTCTAGGGATTTATATGGGATTTATAGGGATTTATATAGATTTATGGTGATTTATGGAACATTTCTGGGGATTTATATGGGGATGTATTGGGGATTGTAGTTGATAACTGATGGTTGACTGGTTAATTGGGTGTGATTATGACCGAATCCATATAGGGGATTATAACCCATTTACATAACATAGTTCTTCAGGGATCTATACTACCTAATTTATTGGGGATTAAGCCATCGTAGGGAAACCTATTAACCAACTAAAATCATGCGATGGGATAGGGGTATTTTTAATGGCTCACATGGATTCCAGTGGATATCAACAGTCACCAAGTCTGTGGGACCCGAAGCGCAGGAAGTTCAAAACACTGTGGGGACTATGTCCTCAGAGCAGCTCCAAAGCACAAGGAGATCAACATGTCCAAAGATGGGGGTTTCTTCTCATGGGGACCTCGCAAAGATATTATTGTTTTCCTATTACGAATGGCGTTTTTTTGGAGGATTGAAATGGGTCACCATTTTTTAAAGAACCTTCCAACATGTTGTTTTACAATGAAAGTGTCACATTACAGATGTGTCATATCGCAGGACTGCAGCTCTCCAGTCGGTCCAGGCAGCCATCACAGAACAGGTGCGATGCGCTTTGCATCGCTGGCAATGCCCTGGCCAAAGCCACAGTTCATGGCTGAGTCGTCATGGTACCTGGTCTGGAAGGTCGAAACGCAGGAACTGCACAAGGACAAGCCCAACGCAAACAGACATGAGGCATGTTGTACCCTCTGGTAAACTAACATAGCAATGGAAAATCACCATTTTTAATAGGTAAACCATCTATAAATGGCCATTTTCAATAGCTATGTTAAATTACCAGAGGGTAAAGGTTTGACACCAAATTCCCATGTGGCACCTGCTGTCGCAGGTGTCCTTGGCACGCAAGATCAGGGAGCTGGAGGCCCAAGTTGCTTGGGACCAGAAGCAGATGGAACACGAGATGGAGGAGATCAAGATATCCGCTGTGTCCCTCAAGCGGATAAACAGCTCGAGAAACATATATATATATATATTTATATATATAAACAGCTTCACTGTTGCAGGAAGAGCTGGGTCTGAAGAACCAGTTGAAGCACATTGAGGTGAGTGACTCTGCTGACTCTGCTCACCATACCTGCCATACCTACTGATGAGACACGTCCAGTGAACCTCAGATTGGATGCGCAGGGAGAGCTACGGGCTAGAAAAATTGCATCGAACATGGCAGTCAAGGACCAATGACTCTGTCAGACATGTGATCCTGTCACGTGGCAACGCCATCAAGGGAGTTGGCAGATTGTTGAGTTGAGGTTTTATGATTTTATATGGCTTTTTGTATGCTTTTGTCCGATGCGATACTTTGTTTCTCTGCTCAAAAATCACAGGACCCTCATGCGAAGACAACCCACGCCCAAAGAACAGAGGCAGGATTTCGCAGTAGCTTTCTGTGAATGGTGAGAGAAAGACGAGCCTTCGAATGCATGCCTAGTCTATTTGTGTCAATTGCAATTCAAAGCACCATCAAAGCTTCGGATATCAGAAGTGTAGATAGATAATTATAGATACATGATCATATTCGAAGGCACCAGGCTAGCGATTAAGTTTTGCCATGAACAAAACCGCAGAAAGGAAGCTGGCAAAGTCCACAAAAAGAAGAGCCAGCATCGGAAGTCTCACGGAGTGTCTGGACAGCAAGCGACACGGCTGTTTCTCTATTTACATGCATCGCAGACTGCCCAGTAGCCAAGAGTATGTAAAGTAACCCTCGAAAAGTTAGAAGTTGCCACTACTTCAGTAGGATTTTATGTTTCTATTTTTTTTTTGGGTTGATGCACACACACACATAACATACATATGGAATTGAAGGCAGCTGTTGAGTCACTTGTTGGTAGGAGAATAACATAATGTTGAATCTAAATACATCTAAATACATAATATATATATACATAATATATATGTGTGTGTATATATACACAGTAGCATGAAAGGGTGGCCGACAGTCGACAGCTAACTTTAGAATATCAGATTCTGAGTAATTCCATGAATCGGTTAGATCGCTTTTGGCGATCTGAGGTAAAACTGGCAAATCATCGAAAGCAGAGCTAGCTCCAAAGGCCTTGCCATTGTGAGCCAACATTGGATCAGACAGGCTAACTCACAGAATCAGCAGTTGCTTGGACAGCATCGACTGACCGATGCTGTCAAGCAACGCACACAGTTTGCTGTGCCAGGTAGAAGCATAAACTCTTGGTGTCGAAGGTTGATAAAAAGATGTGCGTTGCATCGACAATTCTGCGACACAATGTTTACCCCCCCAGCGTTTCATGTTGTTCTTTGGATATCTTTGGATAGAATCTTCATACGAATCAACCGGGATTCCACGGGGAGGTAGCTGAGAAACTGATTCCCAACATTTTGAGAGAAGCTCTGAACTGTGAATGATGGCAAGCATTGAAGTTTCAATTTCCACTCGCGCATTTTTTTGTTTTCACATCGCAGAATTTCGGGGGGCTCCAAGTTGGAAGGATCAGTGATTTCAGGTCTCCAGAACTGCAACTTGTCGAAGTATCAGAGCAGGTGCTCAAGCCATTCCTCTGATATTTGGGTTTGTCTCGAAAAATGAATCTCCATTCCACCGGTCCTACCACTATCAACCTCCTTTTAAAACCCCAAATTCAAAATAGCGTTCAGGAGCTAAGATTGGCTTCTCTGTGCTGGAAAAAAATCGTTCAAGATTTTTGGCTACCTGCACTGCCCGGTATCCTTCCCGAACCGAACCGTGACTTCAACCGTGACTTCTGCAGAATTTGGATGGCCCAAGCCCTGGGGCTGACCTGCGGCTATGTCACTGCTGCTGATGGATGACCAAAACCTGGATTTTTCGCAGCTTGACCGCTGAAAAAAACTGCAAAAGATGGGATAACATAGGATAACATCCATGAATTTATGGGGAGATGATGGGGATATGATGGGTATTTAACCAGCCATCATGATTCGGGTCATGAACTAGTGGGATTGAAGCAACAATCATATGGGGTTTCAACCAACAAACATGAGGATATCATGTTTTTCATGTTTTTTGGTACTCGTAACCAACTGAAAATTGGACATCCTCAAGGACGCTTGGAGTCCCGATCAAGGAAGCAGGATGAATATGGCCTGACAATGCTGTCAGGTCCATCGTGTTTTAGACCTTAGCCAACAATATCTCGAAATAGCTATTGGCATAAAATGGCATATGTATATTATGGGTATATATATATAATACACATCATATAATGTTATATATGTATATATATATATAATATGTATACAACATTTGTGCCCCTTCAACCAATAAGTATGTGGCAGTTCCCACTGCCAACAACTCCGACCATCAGCAGCCGCTGAGATTATTTCGTCAGGTTCCGCAGCGTGAGACGACGTTTGCATCGAGACCCTGGTCCACCAGCGAAGCTGCAATTCCAGGTGGAAGTCATCATGGGGTTTACCATTGGAAAACCACGGGAGTTTACCCAGAAAAAATGGGATATCATGGTGATACGAAAAATGGGAGATATCAGCAACAGTATTGAAATCATATTATATATTCTGTTCTTTCCTTCTGTGATGACCATAAGATGGAGCGGATATTGGCAATTTTTGGCATACAACACCATACAACTATTGTCACTTGGACCTAGTAGGCACAAAGAGATTATGTGACATGTGAAAAACGCATCTGCAAGGAGAAGTGACAACAACAGATGCCCATTGGCAACAGTAGGTTTGTCCAGGTCCACGCTTGTGGCCATGTCTCTGCTCTGAATGTTGTGTCGGTATCCGTATGTGTTGGCATCGGAACCCAGAGTGTAAACCGGATACCTTTATGTACATAAATGAGACAGATACTCATCAATCAGATGGTGCAAGCAAAGAATTCGTGTCACAATCATCGGTCATTTGTGGACACCACCTTGCGCTTGCAGCGTTGGCTTTAGAGACCATAGGAAAGTGAACGGAAGAGCCTCAACTTTTAGCCTGGTGCCCCAGTGCTGGGAAGCAGACAACATGGGCAACAGCCTGGCTTCCTGCCAGAACAACATGACCCAGATCATTCGAGGACTTGCTACAGACAGTATACACCACGAAAAACATATTGACGCGCGGCGTTTTTCCCCGACTTTTTGAGTCATGGCTTGGCTGCAAAAAGAGCTTTCCAAAGCCTTGTGGCTGCTGCACTCTGACTTGAGGAGTCGTGCTCCTTGGATCAAAGAAGGTGACTGACCTCGAAATGCCGTGATTTGCTATGATTTGCAAGGGCTGACTGAGGTCAAATTGAAACTGCCTTGGGTCATCGCGACGCTTACGGTCATGGTTCTCGTCGGTGTCTTGCTAGTGAGGCTGGAGGAATGATGTTCAGGAATCATGGCTCACAGTATGAGTGCCCGGGACCTGTGGGCCTGTACCAACACGGGGAGGCACCATGTCTCTGCTCCACAACTATCTGTGGAGAATGACCACATTGCTGCAGGTTGGGCCGTTGAGCAGTGGATTCTTGTGCTGCAGTATGCATCTTGTCCAACAGCAAAGTCCTTTGGAATCTCCAGGAACTCCGAAGGAGGGAATGAGCTACTTCTTCTCTCTGGGTGATTTTGGTGTAGCTGCCTGCGAGAAAGCCTACAAGGCCACTATTGCTGCAGTCTGAATTTTGGGTTCAAAATTTGGGGACTCCAGAGTTCCTATGTGTTCCTATGGTTTATCATCATTTCCCGATATTTTCCTTGTTAAAGTGATCATAAATTGAGGTATCCCCTTTGGCCAAAGCCATTTTAAGCAGAGATTCCATGGCAAAACCACGGCAGTCCCGGTGTGGGTTTGGAAAATCTACAGGAAACCCCTATAATTGGGTATGGGTCAAAATTAGGTACCCCAAAATTATGGATGGTTAATACTAAACTAGACTAACATCTGTGGTCCCCTAGGTCTTCCATTTTGACCCACATCCAATTGGCAGTAAAAACCATGGTTTCCTGTCAAATTTTCCTTAAACCAACCGCATTGAGGCGGGTGACTTGGAAGACGCAGGTGGTATTGGTCACTGGGGCTGCGGTGCACAGAATCAGCCTCTCGACATGGGTACCCTCTGGTAATTTGTTACATAGCTATTGAACATGACCATAGAAACAGTGGATTTTCCCATTAAACATGGTGATTTTCCATAGTTTTTTGTATGTTGTCCAGAGGGTAAGTCCCCAAAGTTGGGATGGTTCAATACAAACGATGAGATGGCCATGTTTTTCTGCTCATCACTCATGAGCCATACTCAAGTGGCAGTCGAGGAAGCTGGTAGCAGATGTGATGGACAAGCTGGCAGCGACCTTGAAACCCAAGTTCATCCTGTCTTTGGGAGTCTAGACCCCAGAGAAATCATGGCCTGTTTGGCACTGAAATGGCTGTAGAGCTCCAACTTTTTGGGAACCTTGTGGATCAAGGATAACTTCTACATCCGTGGTGTGACTTGGTCGCAATTACATTGTGAAACTCAAAATTCCGGCTTTTCTCGTTTCTGGGAAACGGACACCTTTTGAGTTTCCAAGTCTGGATGTTCGCGAGGTCAAGAATTTGGAAGATCCGCAGTTCAAAGAATCATTTGCCACTTTTCAGCATTTCCAACATCTCCAGCATTTCCATGGATTGATGGCAGTTATGACCATCATGGTACCAGACAGGTGATCCTACGCTGGCACACGCTTAGTTGACTTAGTTCTTCCTGAGGTTGATGTGTATCGACGTGGTCACTTGGAAGAACTCCCATGGCAGGTGGGACGTTTGATGACGTTCAGATCACAACTCCGGGGCAAAAAGTAGACAGATTGCACTCTAACATATACATTAAGAATCATTCAGATATATATATATATATATATACATGAACTATTCTTAAATTTGTTAACTATCTTTGACAAGGAAAATCATCTATGACAGGCAAATCATCTATAAATCACCATGAAAATCATCCATAAATGGACCATGGCTTCCAGTTCGCTGTCCATCGACTGCTTGGAGGTGTCGCTCGGTGACCACGATCATCGTGGCAACATTAGTGCCATGTTGCTGTGGCAGAACGACAAGTGGCAGCTGCCTTCCCCGCACCGCCCTAGCATTTCATCATCATTTTTTTGTTGTAGAACAGGCTAACAGGCTGCGAAATTATGTGAAATGGAACTTGAGACTTTCCCCCAAATTTCTGATGCAAAATGATGCAAAATTTCAGAATGATTGTTGAGACTTTCCCCCAAAATGATTTCTGAAATGGGTACTATTTATTACTATATATAAATATAATATGATATAATTATCATGATAGTTTCCCCCAAAATGGATGGCAACTTTTTAGGTACTACAGCTTCCAATTCCCTGTGGGCCCGAAGCACCTGGAGTTTTTGATCACCGACTCCGTTGGCCTCGAGGGGGGGATGCTGGATGAGGCGCCAGAGGGCCGTCGCTTCGAGGAGGCGCCCAGAGAGGGGGTAAACGATTTTTTTCGCCATGATAAACCTTGGGAAGTTACGGGGGTAGCCACTATTTTTGGACAAGCATATATATATAATATAATATATATAATATATATAATATATAATATATATAATATATATAATATATAATATATATAATATATATAATATATATAATATATATAATATATAATATATATAATATATATAATATATATAA
>Ga0126342_10020185_pt1 | contig 11228 bp, 11 predicted proteins | sample Cyp1metagenome_FD_92528 | JGI IMG/M metagenome (GOLD analysis project Ga0126342, IMG submission 92528) | Coral microbial communities from Lord Howe Island, Old Settlement Bay, Australia - Cyphastrea 1 metagenome | ecosystem: Host-associated > Invertebrates > Cnidaria > Coral ...
AAAATGGAGGTACTGTACCATATAAGGCCATATTTTGTGGGGATATTCCCTTACATAGGCCTTACATAGGCCTTATATATGGTAGGTACCTCCAATTTAGGTTCCTGAAATGGCCATTGATTTATGGAAATCGATATTTCATGCTCCAGTTTATTGGACAACTGAGCAAGTCCTGGGTTTGGGGGTCTCCCATTTCGACAGAAGACCCTGAGCTTCACCGAAATGCATCTGGCTCGCCAGGAAGGCCCCACCAAAGAAATGTATAGGAGTATAGGCTTTAGCACAGGTTGTGCGCCATCTGATCCCATGAAATTCCCTGATTTTTGAATATCTGAAAACTGACTGCTTTCACATAATTTTGTAAATGTAAGTAAACTCATGATACATGATATCTCCCTTTCCATCTCCAAAATGATGGTTTTCACATGTTTTCATCGGACAATTAGAGACTCCTTGGGGGTTCTTGAAGCCCATGGTTATCCCCATGCCCCATTCATAAACCTTCAACTGCACCCCAAGTTCTATACTAAATCACATGAAATTCCGTCAAGTTCCTATCAAATCCCATAAAAAAGCCGATCAAATCCCATGAAACTCCGATTGAATGCCTTTTTTTGCTCCAATTAAATCAGCATTTTCCCGAACAAGGATAGTAACTTCTAGGAAGTTGGGTCCCCCCTGTTGACAGCTTCAGGCGCCCTTCCTAACCGTGGCCCTACTTGCAGTGGCTTCGGGTGTGCTGTGGTTCTGGGTCTACTGGCAAGTGCAGGCTGCACGTGCCTGAGACGCGACCGAACACAGAAAAGCCACGCGAGAAAAGCGGAGAAAAATGGTGGCTTTAGCCTGGTTTATCCAACAAACATGTGGATTGAACGGGACAAGAGTGGTGAGTTCAACCATCAAAAGTGGGAGATTCAAGCATCAAACATATGCATTTCACCAAGAAAACATGTGGCTAATCTGGGATGTTTCCTCGAAGCATCATGGGGATTTCCCAGGGATTTAAAAAGGAGTGTTGGGCAAAAATGGGGAACTTTTGCATATGTTTGATCAACAAAACTGGAGTGTCTGCGATGGTAAAAAGTAGTAAAAAGGGAGGCATATGATCAGCAACTAAAAAACATGCGGCGATGTTTTGAAACGACATGACGGGGTACTGTAAGTTTATCCAATACGCTTCGAAGACTTTTTCAGCATCATTTTCCCAAGATCATTGGGATGTTTTCAATCCATTTCAATCCCACTTAAGATATTTGAAAAAAAGCAAATACCTCGTTGAACAACATATTTCTGGGTAAATCATAGTTAGTAAAGGAAATGATCCCCAAATGGCCTTACTTCAGGTTAGTGAAATATTATAATTTACCCAGATATTTGGATTGGGATTGCTCAGATACTTGCTGCTGGGAGGTTCATCTTCCGACCATGAAGGAAGGTGCGGAGGGTGAAGCCTGACATGATAATGATTGGTTGGTGGTTTGGAACATGAATTTTATTTTCCATTCAGTTGGGAATTTCATCATCCCAACTGACTTTCATATTTTTTAGAGGGGTAGGGCTCAACCACCAAGCAGATTATTATTAACCATCATTTACCATATAATAACCGTCATCATTAACCATCATCATTAACCATCATCAGTAACAGTATATTAACTATTATGAACCATTGTTAAGCCATGATTGGTTCATGGTTGCTTCATGTTGGTTATGTAACAGTTGGTGAACGGTACAAGGGATGGTGAAACACAATGGTTGGTTCATGGTGGGTTATGTAAAAGTTGATGAGTACAACCGGTGGCTTTGGCAAAGAAAAAATTGAAAAAATCATCACCTACGGTGGATGGTTGCGAAATCCTGCACCACCAAACGGATGGTTGAAACCCTAGAAATAATGGGATTAACCACCTATCAACTGGTGCAGGATTTCTTCCGTCCACAGTATGTTGGTAAATCGCCCACTTGTCAACATAGATGCATGGATCACTAGAAGAATTTGGTGATACAGTTGGTTCCGCGAAGGATTCCAATTGCTGGTTCGTGGGCGTTCCAAGTTTCTGGACAATAATGACCCAAGCAAACTATTTTGAAACACCCAAAAGGCAGCACCAAACAACAAGGGTCAGCGGGGCATTGCTCACTTGGAGGCTTTGCCCCCAGTCAGTGGTGGCTACGTTTCAAGGTTCGTTGATATTCGTGACAACCGGATAGTTGAATTGTTCCAAGATGGTGGGTTGATGTATATTGAATCATTTGTATGCGATGCGACTTTCGAATCATATTTCATGGCACAAGCACCGATCACTCACGGTGAAAACTGTCGCCTTGCTGGGCTCAGAAATGACGACTGGTGGCAGTGGACAATTGGGCGATTTGCTGGGAATGATCAATCCTGGAGAGTAGATATCCCAGTCATCATGCACAAAAAAGATTGGGATTTTCCATGAATTTTCCACCATCCTAAGCTCGCTTGGGGTAGCCCCATGACTATGGAACCCCCCATATGGCCTGTCGAGATCGAACTGCTGGACTTGGAATCCACCGACTGCACCGCCACTGCACCGAGAGCACGTTGGTTTGATGATTGATATTCCAATTCCATGCTAATTGATGGTATCATATGATAATATGATAATCATATATATATATATATTCTACCATAGCTATAATCGATAACGAAGTTAGTTATAGATATATCAATATATATTCCTAGTTGATATGTAAATTTATGATCTCCAAATTCCACAAAACCTTTGCTGATCAACACTGAAAAATCGGGCCATGTTGGCTTCGCGATGTCGCGTGTTGGCCGCAGCGGCCTCCGGCAGTTTCTTGGGCATGTCCTACACCCATATGGATGAGGCCTAAGGGATTTTGATGGATTTTTCAAGTGCCATGGATGACCAGATGATGCAGGCTACAACACTTTTTTGCTGCCACGTCCAAAACTTACTGGTACGTTTTACGTAGGGAATGGATAGGAATGGGGGGATGGGATGATTATTACTAGTGATTATGGATCATTCCCGAAAATTCCCTGCTAAGCACCAGTAAGAAAAGCTCAAAAAAACATTTTTAGCCCTTGAGGGTGGCAATAAGGACCTCGCGTAAGCAAAACCCTGGTGTGCGGGCTTGCCCGCGGAAGCATCAGCGAAAGCTATTCCCGCGCGTAAGCCGAAACTGCGGGTGCGTAAGCTGCCGCGTAAGCATTCCCTTAAATCTGTCCGCAAGCCCGCAAGCCCATAACCCGACGAATTGTGAAATATGGCATGTTTCATTTGTTTATATATAGAGGCTACTTGCTGTACCAGCCGGTTGCTACATTGGTACTTTATGGTTCTTTGGTAGTTTTTCCATATTTTCCAACTTCATCCCAGTTACTAACCCTCATCAAACATGGCTTGCCGGAAAATCCTCGATTTAGTTCGATGATTTTCCCAGCTATACACCTCCATTTAGAGGGATTTTCCCCCTTGCCCCTTTTGACACCGGAGGGCAACTTATTAATCATTATGTATCAGCCATTATTAACCAGTATTAATCACAATTATTATGGTTAATGATTATTAGTGGTTAGCATAATTATAATGCCCAATTTTCATAGTGATTCATCATTAATAGTGGTTAATTATCATTATTCACTCAATTATTAACCACTATTTATCACTAGCGGCTGGATCCCGGTTCTCTGCTTGGCTGGTCATTCCACCTCCCGTGTACAGGTGCGGGCCACTGGCTTTCCCAAAGTGGACCATGCAAAAACCAAGGAGCGACGGCACGCGACGTGCCGAGTGCCACCGTGACAAAACGCTGGGTGAAAATGGCTGGATGGATTGAGATGATTCTGCTGATCCTTTCCAAGATTTTTTGGGGGGTCAGTAAACCGATGTCTATAGGTTGAGTATGGTTGAATTGGAAATGCTCAAGATGACTGCGCTCAATTTTGGCCATGCTGTACCCTTTTAATACTTTAGTGATCTTTAGTGAGTAGTCAAGACTCAAAAAACCTCAAACATTGATATTGTCAGAGTATGTCTGAGTCTGATGATCCAATCTTGCAAAACGACCAATTCCAGCCAAACTCTGTATAGATGTTATAGATATAAATATAATATATATATATATAACACTAAATTTTGCCATGTCTATAGACCCTATTGGGGTATGGATGTTTGCTTTTGATCCAGAGCCTTTTTGAGCCACCCCGATGCTGGTCGTGTTTCAGGTACGTTGGTGCATGGTCGATGACGGTTGACGTATAGCTAAATGTGCAACTAACATGTATGGCTAAATGATGGTTGTCATTCTGGTTCTCATCAACACATATATATATGTATTATGTAGCTATAACAAATATATTATTATTAAAATGATTATTATAATAGCTACATAATATATTTTCTAAAATTAATAATGGCATAGTAATGGCATTATAATTGTACATAGTTATTATAGCTACATAAAATGATTGTAAATTTATAGCATTTGGTTAATGGATCTATTCATTTCTGGGTCACTCATTCATAGCATTTTATGGCTATTCACTATTTAACTATGGTGTTTTTCCATAGTTAACAAATTACCAGAGGCTAACTGGTGGGGTTATATACTTACTATATATATATACCCTCTGGTTATTTAACATAGCCATGGAAAATGGCCCATTTATAGATGGTTTACCTATAAAAAATGGTGATTTTCCATGGCTATGTTAAATAACCAAATGGTATATACTATACCCTTAAGTGACATAGATGGTTGTCATCACCTAATGCCCATGCCCATTGCAGCTCCTCCAGGACGTGGCCGCCACACGCTGGTTGAAGCTGCAAACGTTGACCTACCGAGCTTCGGATTTGATGAGGGGAAAACAATGGTGGTCAGCGTAGGAATTTATGGCGAACATTGAGGAAAATGTATGGAACATGTATGGAACATGGAGGAAAACGGTCCATTTGTGATATATTTCTGATATATGGATGATTTTCCAAAACAGTTTGATGATTTTACATAGCAAACTGTTAAATAACCAGTGGATGGCAAAAATGGAGAAACGTTAGATCCCTTTAGACCAAGCTGTAGAAGGTAAATGAAGCCATGTATAAGTGGCGTTCAAAGTCGAAAGATTTTGACCCATCAAGTTCTTTCCCAACCTGAGATCTTCCACCATGTCCTTCCCTCGTCATGGGACCATTTTTGGATGGGATTGTGCTTTTGCCACAGACATATTGCAACAAAATCACTTCTTGCCTCAGAGCAAACTATGATGGATTGCAAAAAGGGAACCATGATGAGTAGGCCTCGGCGCTTGTTGCTGTTTCAGAATCTAGAGTTTTCTTGCATATGATTATGATATCATATGATCATATGGAAGGTAGCTCAACAGTGATTGTAATGTCTTAGATTATTTGTGAAACCTTTCTTTGGCCGGATTTGTTTTATGTTTCTTTTCTTCAACACGGATGACACAAGCTGGAATTCCGAAGAACTAGTAGAAGGGCCCTGTTTTCCACATCATCTTCTTTTTCAGGATAAAAAGAATCTGCTCACACTTTCATCATTCAATGGGAATTCCAGGATCCTAAAATGGAGGTACTGTACCATATAAGGCCATATTTTGGGGGATATTCCCTTACATAGGCCTTATATAGGCCTTATATATGGTAGGTACCTCCAATTTAGGTTCCTGGAATGGCCATTGAATCATTATCATGATTTCTTTTCTCCCCATGTTCGGCATCCCACTTAGCCTGAGGTGATCAACAGGGCACGGAGCGTGCTTGGGACGTGGTAAGTCGCACCACCAAGAGCCACTCCCGCGTGGCTGCCGGCGTGGATGCGGTGATCATTCTACCCCTGCTGCGCTCCAAGAAGCAGCAGCTGGTGGAGACGCTGCTGGTGGGCGGATGGGGAGATAGCTGTGACATAGCGATTTATGATGGTTGATGCCATCAAAAATGAACCGCTCAAGCTAGGATGGCTAGGGATAGAAGCCAGTTACCAAGTATAAAAAAAACTGATGGAATGGCTGACATTCCCCATTTTGGTTGATTTTATCCCACACCGGGGCTTGTATAACCCAGCGATCGACCATTTACACCGATCTTAGTACTAACTGCATCTAACAGAATCTAAGATCCACTGACTAACCACTTTTCCATCGCTTTTCTTCTTCGCGGATAGAGTTGGAGGATTGCCAATTTTCTTGTGTGCTTCTCAGAAGAGGACTCGTGGAAGCTTATAGGTTTGCAGTGCTACCATGATGCGTTCCATTGTCAAACTTATCAGAACACAGAGGCCCCTCCTACAGCATCCCTTTTGATCCCAAGTGGGCATTTCGGGGACTCAATTGAATCATGTGTATATCATTTGTTGGTGCTTTGGAACATTTTTTTTCCATATATTCATCCCAACTGACGAACTCATATTTTTCAGAGGGGTAGGTATACCACCAACCAGTCATGCACCCTCTGGTAAACGTTTACATAGCTATGGAAAATCACAATCTTTAATAGGTAAATCAACTATTTCTATGGGCCATTTTCCATAGCTATGTTAGTTTACCAGAGGCTATATCATGTATCTACTATGAACCATTTCATCCTTCCATAATCATCTACTCTCCGTCGAAAAGCGTTTTTTTTCCAACTCGACCGGCTTTTGAATGACAATTTCCAAACCATGAGTGGGTAACAGTACCCTCTGGTAAACTAACATAACTATGGAAAATCACCATTTTCAATGGGAAAATCCACTATAAATGGTCATTTTCAATAGCTATTTTGACATAACCAGAGGGTAGATGATGGTATTTTTTAATATTAAGCACGCAATTGGTTGGTTTAGTTTCTTCGGTTGGTGTTTTGTCAGCCTCAAAAAGATGCCGAAAAGCGGGAAACCTGGAAAATAACCCGGAAATATGTAGCGGACACATCATCTATAACTCTATAACATCCCGGAAGAACACAAACACATGGCTTTCTTTATGGTGGTTGCGACAAGAACGGTCAATATTGGATTTATTGGACATGGGACTCATGGAATATTGAATGGAATAATGGGATATAAATAACGGTAATTATAATCCATGATCATTTAGATGAATCACAAGTGATCATTATACTATATCATGGAATACTTAATGATAATCGGATACTTAAATGGTATACTTACCCCATTCTGAAATTGAGATACAACAAAATTGTCAATGTAATGTGATAATAATGAAATATTGTCTACATCAATTATGAAATCAATATATCATTTGGAGTCATGATGGGAATATCAATGATAGACAATAGTAAATAATGGAAATTATTGAACTGGAAATCACATCAATCATGGGCATACACATTCAATTCCCTTTAATTACATTCATATAAATCCTATTAAATTCACATTAAATAATCTTTCCATGAATCATAAAAACATAAATGGGACTATATTCGATGATAAATACATACGTATATTCCCATTATAATCCCCACTAATATAATTTGAATATTGGGATTATATATTGATTATCATTATTTCATGTGAATTATAATGGGAATTCACATTAATAATGGGACAATCTATGATAAATAAACAATTACTATATACAGAATATGATTCATTCATTCCCATTTATCATTCCCATTTATAATTATCACTCATATAATAAACATGATTATATTCCCAATATGAATATATTCCCCGTTATTAATAAATCATTAATTTAATATTCAAGTTCTCCATTGATAATCATATTCCCATGGTTTATCATATTCTGGAATATTATAATAAACAGAATATGATTCATTCATTTCATTCCCATTTATAATTACTAGTTATAATATCTTTAATATCTACATTTAATATATTCAATTATGTTCCCATTACTTAATATATTCCCATTCTTGAATATATATCATCAATTTAACATATTTTTGGATCATTATATTCAATATGTACAATATTCATACAAGTATAGAATATATATATATAATTAATTTAATATACAATGTGAATTATTCATATATTATCAATTTAATATTCAAGTTCCCCATTGATAACCATATGCCCATCATTAATTTAATCATTGATAACCATATTGATATTGATAATCATTGATATTGATCATCATTTTTAAATCACCATTTTCAATGGGTAAATCCACCATTTCTATGGCCATTTTCAATAGCTATGTTAAATTGCCAGAGGGTATATCATTTTAAATCACCATTAAATCCCATTAAAACCCATTAAATCACCATTGTCCCATGACATTCCCATTTTCCTCCATGAACATTTGGATCATATATGAATACTTGTTAATATTAAACTATTAAAGAATAGCTATTCCCCGAATATTTTATAGCTATTCCACCACATTGTTCATTATTGTTAGCCCATTTGGCACCATTAATAACCATTAAATCACCATTTATAGTGCTTAACCCATTTATGAACCATTTTCCTCCATGAACATCATTGTTCATACTAACTAACATAACTATGGACAATTTTCATTTTTCATGGGAAAATCCACTATTTCTATGGCCCTATTACCAGAGGGTATCTCCTTGGAGGTGCAGCAGTTCCGTCCCCCCGTGGACTCCTGCACCGCCGAGCTGCCGGCCGGTCTCATCGACAAGGGCGAGACGGCCGAGGAGGCGATTGGGACGCTGGTCATGGGAAAAATCATGGGAAAAACCATATGGAACATTGGGAATTGACTGAATTGACCATCATTGAAAATTGGCACATGTTGTTCGAATTTCGATGGGATTTCCATGGGATTTACGTAGTAAACTTAGGGGGTTGTGGGTTTCAATGAAACAAAAACATCATGTTCGTTGTTTTGATGGGATGGAGGATGTAGTAAAACAACATGATATTTGGATCCCTCTTGGCTTCATTCTACAATCCAGGGGAGGGGGTAAGGACATTTCTTTCTAACGTGTTTATTTTTGTTCCTTGTGGTATTGCCCAACATAGTAATCCAAAGCTGTCCAAACAGGTCAGTATATGTACACATATGCCAACACATGTCAATACATGTCAACACATGTCAACATATGAGTCGCGGAATAAAAAACAACAACAAAACATGTTTGGAAAAACTGGTTGTTTTTTGTCTGTGAAATGGCTCAAATCCTGCATACAAAAAAGGCTTACCAGGAAAAATGTGAGAGGCTAGACCCCATGGATGTTCATCCCCTATCCCAATGTCCAAATGGTCCCATAGGGCAACTTCACATAGCAGGCTGCAGTACGCGAGCTCAAGGAGGAAACCGGTCGATTGGCAGCAGTAGATGGTTTCGCTGGTGCCTTTTCGTCACGTTTGGGGTACCATCTGGTTATTTAACAGTTGGCCATGGAAAATCACCATTTTGAATAGGTAAACCATCTATTTCTATGGGCCATCTATACCATGACATCATGGCTATGTTAAATAACCAGAGGGTATATGGATCATGGTTCCCCCAACTCATCCAGGTCATCCAGTGACCATTGAAATGGTTGTCATAAAACAAGGCTTTGGCGGCGAGACATGGCCGCCCTGGAACTGTCGATCTTCATTTTCTGGCACCCTGAAGTGTCAATTAAAAAAAAACGCAAGGTGTTTTGTGATGTTTATCTTTGGAATCGATTTCAGACCCATAATTTCGTACTGCATGGGCCAATTCAATATGAATGAATTATTGTGTCGCTGAGGCGAAACGATCATTTGTTGTTCACATCCGAAAGCAAAGCTTGGAAATGTGCGTTCAACGGACACATCAGATGGCATCGAACTCACAATGGAAGCATTGTGCCTCCACTGGACGCGAACCAGGCCCACTTCCACAGGTTTTCGTTGGTTCCTCCATGATATTTTTCTCTTTGAGCAAAATGTGAATGAACCACGGAGGTTTCTAAGAGGGAAATGACTACAACAAAAGTATGAGATGTATGTGCAAGGTAATTATTCACAAGCGGAGCAAAAGATCTGTTAACGTAGCATGGGCAATTTTTTGTGTAGCGTGCAAGATATGCGCAAGCGCAGCAAAAGATTGGTTAGCATAGAACGCAAGGTATGTGTTGCAAGCGTAGCAATTTTTATCGGTGGTTAGCGTAGCAAAAGATCAGTATCGCTTAAGCGTAGACAAATATATCGCTTCGTCGCTGCACGCGTAATGTCATGTAATGTGGGTAAAACAATGCCATAAACGCATATAAACGCACCATCCCCCAGTCATCACCACTTTTATAGGTGGTATGGTTACCATTCCCAATCATGGGTAGTAAAAATGGCATTGTTTTACCCACATTAATACCGAAGATATGTGAGGTCATGGGTAATTACCGATTCGCAGTATGGTCGGTGAGGGCATGGGTCAAGAGTGTGGTACGTAAAAACATCATTGATCCACAAAAAATGTCGAATATATTATTTGGTGATATGAAGTTCGCGGTTTTTTGTTGGGCATGTCAGGGTTTGACCCCTACTCGTACCTTACAATGGTAATGACACATATTTCTTTGCGTTTACTATCAATTTACTATCAATCTTACTACTGGTATTGCTATTGTTACTAGTATTACTATTGTTACTAGTATTACTATTATACTACTGTACTGTAATAATTTTACTATTATAGTATTCTACTAGTGTACCGTCATGCATACTATTATACTATGATATACTATGATACTATGATTTGTACCGTAATGTATATCATTATGTTATGATAATGTGATACTATGACACTATTATATATATATACTATTTTGATATTGTACTATTATATTATCATACTCCTGTTAAGTACTATTATACCATACTATTACTGTACTATTTTACTACGGCACAATTAATTTCATTATTAATATTTTATTTACTACTATACTGTGATGCTATTGTACAATTATATACTTTGACTTTGTACTATTGTGCTATTTTGCTATTCTACTGTTTTGATATGATACCACTATACTATTGCTCTATTGCTCTATTGCACCATTGTACTATTGTACTACTACTACTACTACTACTACTACTCCTGCTACTACTACTACTACTACTATTACTACTACTACTACTCCTACTCCTACTACTCCTACTACTCCTACTACTCCTACTACTACTCCTACTACTCCTACTACTCCTACTACTCCTACTACTCCTACTACTCCTACTACTCCTACTCCTACTACTCCTACTACTCCTACTACTCCTACTACTCCTACTACTCCTACTACTC
>Ga0126342_10020186_pt1 | contig 11228 bp, 13 predicted proteins | sample Cyp1metagenome_FD_92528 | JGI IMG/M metagenome (GOLD analysis project Ga0126342, IMG submission 92528) | Coral microbial communities from Lord Howe Island, Old Settlement Bay, Australia - Cyphastrea 1 metagenome | ecosystem: Host-associated > Invertebrates > Cnidaria > Coral ...
CAAGAGTGCTGGGCTTGATGATGAGCCCCTTGCGGCGGCTGCCTTTGTTGGTGAGTGCGCATGCTCCAACGTGTCCTCCAAGAAAACCCAGTGCGTGCACCCTGACAAGCCCATGATGTTTGCCTGCGCTGACTGCCCTCGACGTGGGTAGAGGAAGCGGCAGTAGACTCGTGGGGGAGAAGAAGGATGAAGTGATTTGGGATTCTCAGTGTTTCAAAATTTCATTGTGTTACCTTTGTTCCCGTCAAAGCCGGGCATCGTCTAGGCAAACTTCTTTGGTCAAATTTCGATCTGGATGGATGGCTTGACGGCCAGTTCCGAACGTCATGTCAGGCTTGATACACCTTGAGACTTGAGACTGTATTTGAGTTTGTCTGAAAAGTTGGTACCCCCCTTTAAAAAGAAAAAAGAAAACATGGCTTATCATCGTCATTTTCCATTGAAGCCATTTCAAACTGCCATTTTGGATCATTTTGGGGTATGCATTTTTCATCAGCATGCCGTTTTTTAGGACAAGCCCAGGCCACACACAGCCAAGACATTGTACCAGCAAATGCCAACCCAACCGGAGAATGAGAGAGAGAGAGAGTGAGAGAGAGAGAGATAGAGAGAGATAGAGAGAGAAGACAGAGAGAGAAGAGAGAAGAGAGACGAGAGACGAGAAGAGAAAGAGAGAGAGAGAGAGAAAGAGAGCGGATGTCACAAATAGAGTGCTTATTTACGGATGTGTATATAGATGTGATCATATTTCTTTGCCTATGTACACATGTCTCTCCCTCTCTTTGTCTCTCCATCTATCTGCCTATCTACCTGACCTATGCACCTAGCTTTCTAATCCAATTCAATTTAGTCTAGTCTAAAAGTATCCTTCCTTCCTTTAGCCATTCTTAGCCTATCTATCTTTCTGGACGTATGTGCTGTTTATCTATAGCACCTTTCAGTTTGTGCATGTGCATACACCATCATACACCGAAAAAATAAGTGATATGTTAATGCTGTTAATGCGAGCGGGCCTTTGGGTCTGCATCAATCTGCATCAGCTGTGCAAAATTTGACCAACATTTATCCATGGCCGAGATCCGAGTAGTGTCGGGCGGCCATTATGAGCCGAGCGCGTGGATGCGCGTGGATGCAGATGCCCTCAGATCCGCCTTGAGATGATGGACCGATAGATTGATAGGCATGGACCGAAGCAGTTTTTTTGGGGCAGAACAGTGAGAACAAATCAAGACCTGGTCTTAAAATGTCTTAAACAGGCTTGGTAAGGAAGTAGTTTGAGTGTTCTACTGAGATTGTTTTAGATTCGGGAATTGCTTGAGAATTTTCTGCATCGAATTAAGAATGGTACAACTATTTTTGTGATATGATTGTTCATCATCAAAAGCCAACACCAAATATGGATTATCATGGGTTATCATTCATTATCTTAGGCTATCTATAAATGGATATTAACTAATTGGATAATATCCATTAATATCATCCATTAATATCCAATATCCATTATCTTAGGCCATTTAAAGCTTGATAGATCTAGCGAAATTCTCCAGGGCAGCTGACTCAGCTTCTCGCCAGTCCGCACCCGCGGTGGCCCCGATTTTCCCGGTTGCGTCACTGGAAACTCAGGAAACTCGGGTGGGTTTTCGATTGGGAATGCGATTGGGGATGTGAATGGCTTGATTGAAAAAATGACCTTGGTCATCCTTGGCCTGATTTTCTGAGACGCTAGAATGGGAGCAGAAGACTTGCGCAGACCGCGAGCTGCTCAAAGTGGTTGCGTTTGCCACGTGGGTGACAGGACGGCAGCCAATTGCTGGGGTTGTTTGGATTATTGACGTGGATTATTGACATGGGTGTGTCTGAAAATAGGGCACCCCAAAATTTGATGATTTGTTTATCATATGTGCCGTTTCAGTAATTAAAATGAATATGTTTCGGTATGCCATATTTTCAGACAAACCCACGTGTTGCTTGACTCACTGCAATGGTTTGGATCATGCTGGACCATGTTCCAAAAGGGGTGTGGCTGCCAAAGCTGTCACCGAAAACATGCCCTGGTGTTGGGCGCAACCTTGTTGGAGTCAAATCTTGTGTGGCTTGGCCCAGTCAAATTTCAAGGGCCCTGTGGACGCCGATCTTTTGCAGGGTCTAGCCACGAAAACTGAGTTGAAAATGCTGCGGGAAAAAGTTGTCGCAAGTGAAGAGTGAGAGCCGTCACGTGTTGCCTTTTTGGTTGTTGGAGCTGTTTCACCAAGTGGTGGCACCTGGTAGCATGATCCGTTTCAACATGCCATATAAACTTATAAACTTGGTTTTTGCCCTGGCGATCATGTGAATGTTTTGTGCTTAGATATCCACATGCAGACGTGTTATCTTCATTTTGGGGATCTTGTTGAGGCCTGAGCGCTTCTATGGCGAGGTGGGTTTGAGAGTTTCAACCTTTGGTAAAAGTTTTGCCCCGATGGACTTCTTGGGTAATGAAATTGTTTGGATCAGGCGAAAGACCAGGACATCAATGACAGTGGTAAGTCGCTGGCTCAGGTCATATTTTTGTCCCGGAATTGGTTGAGGTTTAATTAATGGAGATGTTGCAGGAAAATCCTATTTAAATAATCTTAAATATATATATATATAATATTATATAATTATATATATAGGTGCGAGAACAATGGTTCCCATAATATGTCCATACTCTCCCCATTTGCAAAGTCCCAGTCTCCGAAAATTGGATAATGAGATTCCATGGGTAGATGAAAAACTGAGTTTCTAAACCATGGGACCCAGGTGTTTGGGACCCAGAAAACCACCGCCCCAGCCGCTTTTTCGCCTCAAGGACGGCGGAGCTGTTCGCCATCTTGCACGGATGCCCCGGATGATCTTTGGGGAGCGCGACAGATGCATATCATGAATTATATGGGTATGGATCAATACCTATTAATAGCATTTTTAGGGGGATGAACATCCATTTACCAGCTATTTTGATGTGAACTACAGGGGTACAAGGCTTTGACACACTGCCATATGAATTCACATGATCAGTGACTTGAATGATTTATCCACATGAACCTTACTCGGGTTACTCGGGTCTGTTAAAAAGGGCTATTTTTTTGCCCAACAGATGGGAGATTTGTCGGGTTATCCAGATAGAAATGTGCCTTTTTGCTGGGTATCTCTGGGTATCTTCCAAGATTATCTCTGCAAAAGAAGCACCAGACCAGGCGCGGAGTGCAAGCGCGAAGGGAGAAGGTTGGGCCTGTCCAACTTGGGGTGAACCGTGGTAAACCCACAAAATGGCGATGATGAATTGGTTTTATTTGGACAATTAGGCAATATTAGGCACATGAGATGATTTTTCAATGATGACGAACCATATCAAACCATCAAATGTTTTTTGGGTTCTCTAGTTTCAGACAAATTCCAGAGTTCATCCATTTTACATCATTTACAATGTCCAGATGAATCACTAGCCCAGGTTGGCTCAAAAAAAGGGTTCCAGTTGATTTCGGGAATCCATGGGAATCCTTTCGCCACAGCCAGGCTTGAGGCATCTTGCGGCTATTTGGTTCCCTATTTTAGAGGAATTTGGAACATGAAAAATGGATGGTGGAGATTCGATGTTCATTGATTTATATTGATTTTCTCCAAGAATTACTAGTGATGTCTAGTGATGTCTAGTGATGTCTAGTGATGAAGGGGTATGATGGATATGAAGGGGTCATTTCACCGAGCTTTTTTTAGGTCTTGGTCTTCTTTTGTCGCACTGCTGGGGTGCCCAAGTTCGCAGATCGCCCCTAAAGGTGCCCTTGGCACTTTCAGAAAGCGCAGCAGCAAGTTTATACTCGATTGGCCTCCTAATTTGCCTGATATCATATATTATCGTAATTTATCGTATATTATCATATATTATCGCTATCTAACCAACACTCCAATTATTAATATGTTATCATGATATGTCATGATATCTTATATCAGCATATATATATATTTACAATATATACATATGATGAATGACATATTTGTGTTCAAATCTTTACCCTGCACAAATTGTGGGTGAACTGGTCACCAACGGGTCACCAGGTGACCAGCGAACTCCTGGCAGCATTGATGGAAAGAGAGTCCAAAACCTCAGCCGAGAAGGTCGGCTGTTGGACTGCTAGCCTTTCATATGGGGCGTTCCATAAATCTTTAAATAAAAGATGGGGTATCCATGGGTATCCCCAAAGTGGTTGGTTTACAAGTCTTACAATGGAAAACAAAATTTGTTAAAATGGATGAGTTGGGGGTACCCATATTTTAGGAAAGCTCCAAATGTGTATATATATATATAATGAAATATGTATACACATTTTATTTATTCATTATTCATTGATTCTACTGTATGTACACACCAGCTTCTTTCGGATGGCCATCCAACACTCCTTAGGCATGGAAACCATTCAGCACCCCTCAAAAAATCAAGTCCTTTTGGTGCACTTCAGGGTGCCTCCATTCATTTTACACCTAGGCATCCCCCAAACTGCTGATAGAAAATTGATACCATATTTCTCCTAGAGAGCGTGTGTCAGTGCGTGTCAGTGCGTGTGTCGGGTGTTGACAGGGGTCACCATTCAGTATCCCTTAGATGTCAGATTTTGTCCCATGCTTCAAGTGCGTGTCATTGCGTGTTGTTCTGACCTGAACATGTTGCGTTCTTCTAATTTTGCAACCACCAGGATTGTGATGGACGTTTTTGTGTTCCCTGAATGGCATACTGGAAAGCGGACATAGGTATTTGAGCTCTTTGGAACTTTTTCGCAACATGGGTTCTAAGGGGTGTCCATTCATGACCCCTTAAACTTATAATCCATTCAGCACCCCTTTGACTATGCTGGTATGTACATCATTGTTTATCATTGTATGTTTGAGATTTTTTTGTGTCAACATTCTGTGTTGTTTTTGCATGACAGTGCTCCGCAGCTGCAACCAATTCCGGTCTCTGATTTGTGTTCTGATTGTTCTGTCGATTTCTGGTCAGCTGAACACATTTGGGTTTGTCTGAAAATATGTTCCCCCAAAATTTTGCTGGTTTGTTCTTATTTATCATTATGTTTCATCATGTTCTCCATTTAAATGGCCATAGCTGTGGGTAATTATACCGGTATGCGGCCATGGTATACCCCATTTTCAGCCCCCAGATTGTCCTGGGCGCCGGCACGTGCCGGAGCTCAGGTTTGGTGTCCGGCCGGGAATCCTCCGTGGCGACACCCCACATGCAGAACGAGAGCGAATCATCAGCCACTTCAAAGCGGATCCCATTCCGGGAGAGCCATTCTCGCAGGTGGGGACTTGATGCCAATAGGGAGATCAAGGTGGCTGGATACCTCCAGCGTTCCATGAATCGTAGGTTGGATTTCCACAGGGTCCACAATGTCTGGACATGTTTCAAGCAGTTGGAAACTTATGATAACCCATGTGGCCCATGTGTTTATCCCTCAATTTGTGGGTCTGTTGCAGCATTCTATGCTGGCGATTGTGCAGCAGGTCCTGTTGCTCTCAGTTTGGGTTGGAGCGGTGGGCCTGGGACCCTGGGACCCTGGGACCCTGGGACGCTCAGTGTGACGGCCATTTCGTGTTAGTTTCGTGGCGATGTGGCCGAAACTTCCACCCAGCTTTGTTTTGTAGCTTGGTGTAGCTTGGATTGTATGTAAAATAGTGTAAAATATTGTAAAATATGTAAATAAATTCTATATATTCTATTGCATTCCATTCGGGATATCCCGGATATCCCGGATTCCATCCCATGTCGGATCCTTCTTGGTGGCATGTGTCCTGCCATTAATGACTGACTTTACTTCTTGAGTAACTTCGGCAACCACCAGAACACTTGGCCCAACCTGCTGCCATGTTGAGAGATTTGAGAGTGACGACTTGAGGTCTCAATTTGCCAGAAGCTCGTTGGGCCAGGGCTCCTCAGAACTGCAACTGGCAACACTGACCCCTTGAGGATGGACCTGCAATCAGGTTGACTGTTTGGTTTCTAGGATTATCATATGTGCTGTGGTCAAGACATAGATATTGATTATATATATATATATATTGTTTGTATTTCCCAGAAGAGTAGCGCAATATCCCAAAACAAAACATGGTTTGACCATGTTTGGCCATGGGACATGTATTTCCCAGCCTTGATCTCAATGCGACTAACGTATCAGCTTGCCAAGCCGTGAGCCCCTCTGGAACCCCATATTTTTGGATGATAAAAAGACATATAAAAACATAGAGAGAGAGAGAGAAATAGAACCACAGAAGAACATACAAGAACATACAAGAACCACATGGTGTCCTCTATTTCGCCACTAAATCAGCCTCTCTGAAAATGAGTGAAGTTCAACCCGGCCTTTTTTCCCCATGTTTGCTCCAAGCTACCCCGGCTACCCCACTTCCTAGGTGATTCACATGGAACGCGTGTGGAATCCTGCCATGGAGCGGCAGGCCGCAAATCTCGGAAATGGTCATCTCGGGTTGGTTTTCTGTGTGCTACCAATCTGTAGCCACAGACCACCTCAATATAATATTGTAATATATTGTAATTATATAATTATATAATATACATATAATGTATGTAGGTTTCTCCAAAAACAGGGAGCCTAAAATGAGCCAAACAAAAAACGACTATAGGTGATTTTTCCCAAGAATCAGAGATCATCAATGATAGTCATATCTCCAATGGGGTTTCTTCAACCCTAAAAATGGTGAAGATTCCCTCAGTTCCTCCCAACTCAGTTCCCAGCTCCAGGCAACAAGCCGAGCGCATCGCCTTACCTCCAGGTTTCCGGTGAAAGCCTACTGCCTCTTCACTGAGGTGGGGAGCTTAGCAGCGCTCCGAGCCGAGATGGTTGGATGGAGATGGGGCAACATTCGAATGATGGGAAAACACATGGATATTCAATGATCTTCATGCATATCATGAATCATATTCATGTATATCATGAATCATATTCAGAAGTATATTCCGATCTTTGCGGAAATTGCACTGGTTGATCATTGAATTGCCCATTAAAAAATTGCCATAAAGGATGGGAGTCGATTTTGTCCACTTTGAGACACAGCCACTCGGGGTCCAAAGGATGCCACCGTATCACATGTATCCCAGAGTAGAATATACCCTCTGGTTATGTCAAAATAGCTATTGAAAATGGTGATTTATAGTGGATTTTCCCATTGAAAATGGTGATTTTCCATAGTTACGTTAGTTTACCAGAGGGCACACAATATACTATAGATATAGTATATAGTACACGGTATCAAGATTAACAAAGTATAGGTGTTCCCACTAAACAATCTAAACAGCCACAAGTGCCCATCACTTGTGTTGGCACCTCAGGATACAGTTGAGGCCCGAAAGTGTGCGGTGTTGTCCTTCAAGCACCTTGGCAGTCTGAAAATTCGGCAGCCGGCAGTTTTTTCAAGCAACCCATGGGACCGGGAAATCCATGGGAAACGATGACAGTTGATTGGAAATGGAGCAAACATTTGCATCGGATGTTTCACATTTTGCACTCACTAGATGTTGATGATGTGTCTTCCGATCGGGCTGTCATTTCCAGTTGATGTTTCCCTTTCATTCCAGAATCCTGTCCGATTTCCCCCTTTTTCAGTGGTTGTGATGAGCTACTGAACTGAACTACTTGATCGCCCCGCGAAAGAATCCCGCAGCTAGAATGGATGAATTCTGATGTCGAGATACTCTGTATATACATGAGTTTTTCGGGATTGCCTGCCTTATGAATCATGCTGATTTGCCTTTTATCCTATAATTATCTATAATTATTGTAATAGCATCATTTCCTCAATAAGGATCCCAACTGAATAGATTCAGTTCAATACCCCATGGTTTCTATGGAATTGGAAGCTGTGGGGCAACGTCCCAGGTCTCAGCTCTCAACAAACGTCATGGAAGCCTTGGATGCTGACTTTGATGAAGGCAGCGCTTGGCTTTTCCTGGTGACCAACCATTCAGCACGGCCCAAGCTGCTTGATGCGGTTTCTCTTCAAACCGTGGAATTTTGTCCCAAGTGTTTCTTTTACCTGAGAAAAAAATGCGAAAAAAACGAAAACCAATGCCGAAACCATTTGTTCGGGGCCAATGGGTGTTGAATATGAGATTCTAGATGGAAATGGATGTTTGCATATGGGTATGGGTCAATACCTATAGATACAGTTTATTAGGGGATGAACATCCATTTACCACCATTTACCATGACCCATTCCCATATGCTTGCCAAAATTCTCTGTGAAACCAATAGACGGGGCGCAGTCATCTCAATAGACGCTACCGAGCACTCCATTCGTCATCCGCCATGAGGTCAAGATGACGAAAAACTTTTGAAAGAGGCCAAGTTTCTCTGGTTTGGGTAGAGGTCCAAACTTGAAAACAGGAACCTCTTTCCAAAAAACAACAAATTGTGATGCATGTTGCAACATTCCATGGTTTTGACATGTTTTGACAAAGAACAGTTATTGATAAAGAGGCTCCTGTCACATCATTGTAAACTGTTTATCCTCCCGCCTTTTATTTGCATACAAGATGTGGAAAGAGGCTACTTATAGGCATCTAGAAGTGACATGGATGCAAACATAGAATATTGTAACAAGTTGATTCAAATTGTGTTCAATAAATACCAAACATTCCATCAATAGAAGATGAAATAGAGTAAATTTTATAATTATTTTAGACATAAATCATAAGAGCACGAACTTTTTTTTTATATGCACATTTATCATCATTTTATCATCATTTGTCCATCATTTAATTTGTCATTCCACCAGCCCAAGTCATGTCTTCCCACCATATCCCCGCTGAGGACCGGGAGCTTCGACAGTGCGGTTCCCCAGCGCACGGCGAACTCCAGCGAACATGAAGAGAATAAGAGATGGGTTTGGTGGAGAGATCTGGAGAGATCTGGAGAGATCTGGAGAGATCTGGAGAGATCTGGCGGTCAAGTTGGTCAAGTTCAGACTGACCCAAATTTCAGAAAACGATGTGTTTGTGCTACGTCCTCTCATTAATTTCAGTTAGCAATGTTAGCATCCCTAGATTTCATGATCTTTGACATATCTTCGAGCCAGACAGTTGTGTCCTTTTCAGCTTTTTTCCATGGAAAAATTGGAAAACACCAGAAAAGTTGATCAATGTTGGTACCATGGGGGGTCACCCCGCCCTGAAACAGGTTGATTTGTGGAGAGAAGAGCCTGGCCAGTGATGACATCGCCCAGGCGCGAAAAGCGCCGTGTACCATCTTTTTGTTGAAGTGGAAAGTTGATGAAAGTTGTGGGTTTCATAGATTCTGCATACGTTATCATACGCTACTTATACATGTGTGTTTATCATTGTTTATTTATTTCATTGATTAATTTACTACATGTTTTTTCCTCATAAGGTTGTCAGCTGGTTGAAGTTTTCCTGAACGCACAGTTTCACGGTGGTAGAGGCGGGTAGATTTCGAGTTTCAAATGCCAGAATTCCTTCCAGAGACTCTCAGCAAGGTGGGCCTAGTTTTAAGTTGCTTCTTAACCCGAACAAAGATCCATAAAGTAGAGTTATATCTACCATAAGCTATAGTTGCATATACCTGCCATAATTAACCCAGTGAGTAATCAACTTAGCTACACTTAGCTCCCTTTATTCGATGATGTGCAGTTGGTTTTCCGCCTCTTTCTTGATGGTCACCCTGCGGGCCCTCCAAATTTCCCATGAAAAATGTCTGTTTCCCAGGCTGCTTGGAATAACCGATGGTGAACTCCTCGCGATTTGTTGCTGCAAAATCTTGCTTGGTGAATGTTGGTGATGTGTGTCTTCCCACGTTGTTTCATATGTTTGTTCTCTAACTTAGCACTGATCCATCAAAAAAATGCCGGGCCTTGGAATTTTGATGAATTTTGGGTGGGTTTCACAGGAACTGGACCTCGGTCAAGATGAGTTGGAAGAACTGGCGAATGAGGCAGTTTTACCTTGCTGCTACTGGGCTGGACCACTGGATTCATCTTGTTGATAGACAAGTTTGTCACCTGGAAATGATGTGAATCATCTACAACATCCATGGAAACACTTTTAAGTGTACTCTTCGAGACTCCTGTAATCCTTCGAGACTCCTGTAATCCTATAAATGTATATAGAAGTATTCCATGCCTAGCTCACTGTTTGTGGTTAGTATCTGAAATTAGGAATGTAATGTGCGAATGGTAAGCCCAATTAAAAAAAAAAACTCACGCACACCAACATTGGCATTAGCAGTGCTCATCTATACAACACATACATTACGTTACATTACGTTACGTTACATTGCATATATTATATATATATACATGATATGCATTTATATACAAATGATGCTGTCTCAAACTGATTGGTTTCCGAGTTATAACACCTTGTTTCTACCGCGGAAGCCTTGAAATGCCCAAACATGTGGACCATGCAGGCCGAGTTGCCCTAAGCTACGGATGAATCATATCCACTTTTGATGGGCCCAGTTTTCCTCCCCTTTTTTGTGGGTGTTGGGAGCGGCTCTGAATGAACCATGGCTTACTGTTGGTTGGACTTGGAGCCAGGCTGATGAAGGAGAGGAGTCAGAAGAAGAAGATGGCAAGGGGAAAAAGAAGTGCAGGGCATCTCTGTTCAGGACGCTGTTGGACGCTGTTGGATGCTGTACTTACTGGCACCCAATGTCATATCAATATTCATAATCATCAGTTTTTAATCGTACATATTACCCTCTGGTAAATAAACATAGACCCTGAAAATCACCAATTTTTAATGGAAACTAGTCTTCCAACCCCTATCTGCCAGGGTCTATGTTAATTTACCAGAGGGTAATACATATTAATATGCCATGAATATCTCAATCATCCATGGAGCGCGACTCGTTTTTTTTTTTTTGCACCTCCTTAGTGCACCAAGGTGCACCGCAGCCTTTGTACCCCAGCCTAGACAGGCGCTGGGAAAGGTCTTTATGTTGCTGGAAAGCCATGTGATAAATATACATACTGTATATTAATTGTTACATAATATTATCATAATATATTGGATGCATGCATATATACATTTATACATATATACATTTATACATATACATATGTGATCAGATATGTGTACAGTGTAGACTATGTCACATGTAGCATATATGTTTGTATATGTGCTGCAGCCATTTTAGTGCTTTCAGCTACCTTCGAGCTGACTGAGTGAAAAGGTGCTG
>Ga0126342_10020187_pt1 | contig 11227 bp, 10 predicted proteins | sample Cyp1metagenome_FD_92528 | JGI IMG/M metagenome (GOLD analysis project Ga0126342, IMG submission 92528) | Coral microbial communities from Lord Howe Island, Old Settlement Bay, Australia - Cyphastrea 1 metagenome | ecosystem: Host-associated > Invertebrates > Cnidaria > Coral ...
AAGATATACCAGATAGAATGCCAGATAGAATGCCAGAAGATATGCCAGAACATATGCCAGAAGATATGCCAGATAGAATGCCAGAAGATATGCCAGAACATATGCCAGAAGATATGCCAGATATAATGCCAGAAGATATGTCAGAATATGCCAGAAGATCTGCCAGATAGAATGCCAGAAGATATGTAAGATAGAATGCCAGAAGATATGCCAGATAGAATGCCAGAAGATTTGCCAGATAGACTGCCAGAAGATTTGCCAGATAGAATGCCAGAAGATATGCCAGATAGAATGCCAGAAGATATGCCAGAAGATATGCCAGAAGATATGCCAGATAGAATGCCAAATAGAATGCCAGATAGAATGTCAGAAGATATGTCAGATAGAATGCCAGAAGATTTGCCAGTAAGAAAATGCATAAATGTGATGGTGGGGATCACACGAAGTAAAGTAATTTAATAATCTAACGTTGCTACGTTAAAATGGGTCACTAGCAAAGGGGACCAAGATAACAGTCGAAACTCTCTTCAGCATCTTGGGCTTCCACTGGAGTAAGAATGTCGACCTTGCGAAGGTCTTCAATGTCTTGGGTGTGGCTTTTGATTTGAATGTCAACCCCCTAATCAATCCTTTGTCAGCCTTTGTCATCAAGAACGCAGAAGCGAGAGTATCAGACCTGGTTGAGAGGATAAACGCGGTGCTGAAAGAAGTGCTCCATCACCGGAAAGGAAGCAAAGAGCCTGAGGAGCAGGCTGAACTTTGCCAGTTCACAGTTGTACGAAAGGACTTCAGCATCAATCCGTCGACATTCGGCAGATACGAAGGATTCACGGCAAAGCCTTGGATGAGAGGGATGCCAAAGGAGATGAACTTCTCTGACGATGAACCGTTTTCCATGTCTTTCAGACGGCTCTCTGGAAGATGACGGGTTCGATGATTTGCCTATGAAGAATAGTGAGTTTCTTCGCAAACTGTGAAATTCCAAGAGGGTAACCTGCAAATTTGCACATTTTTTTACTGACATGCTGCACGGTGGTGTGACTTCACTTTGGAAGATCCAGGCTGATTTTAGCCACAGCCAACTGAGTTAAGTCATCCGAGCTCTAGGTAACCATGTCTGAAAATGGGCTACGTTCCTCCAACGTTCTACGTTTAAACTGGAAAAAAATCATTGATAATTAATCTATTTGGGTTGAATCCCGGGGCAGCCTATTCAGACAAATCCTGTGCATTATCAAGGGATAGCCTGGTATATATGCAGATATACCCAGATTTCCATTAATCATGATACTGATACTTGTATACTAAATCACACCAAATGAAAAGTGATATACCCCATGTTCCTTTAAAAATTATTAATTATCGAATGATCAATTGTTTGCTAAACCTCAGTGCAGAGATTATCCCAGTTTATTGGAGTGGCAGGAGGCCCTGCATGTGGAGACGGATGTGGTGACGCAAGGTGCATCAGTGCGTTCTTTTGAAGTTCTTTGGCTTGGTCAGCACTTGGGAAACCTTGGTGACTGGGTCAACCTGCGGTAAGGTCGATTGCGTTTTTTGCTATGATTTTGCGGGGGTTGGTTAATTAAAGCCAATACCGTTTCCCCAATTTTTTGGGGATGATTGGTTGAGACTGTTGAAACCAACAATTGTCCCATATTTTTTTGGGGGGATGATGATCCTTCTACACCAGTTATTTTGATGTTAGGGTGCCAGGGGCTTTAACCCACGGCCTTTTTTTGAGTTGTTTATCACGGACCAAGCAGCTGAAATTCAACTGTTTAGCTGGGGTTCTAAGAGTTGGATGGGAACATGTTGATGAATATCTTCCTGGTGACACCAGTTGTTTTTTTCCTTGTCTCCGCAAAGGAGGGAGAGAGCATGATGCTTTTGCTAGCAATATCTTCAGAGAGGTTTTTGGCATACTCAATGTATAATAAATATCTTCATGAACCTCACAAAACATGGGAACGGTACTAAGAATGACTAAAAATACCTTCGGTAAAGATGAGGAACTTGGAGGCTCTCCAAACAAACACGAATTACCCATGTGACCATGGCAGCCTCTGCACCAAGGAAACCCGGTGGCAGAAGGCCATCCTTCTTCTTCAGCACCTGTTACTGCCGAGGCCGCAATGGAAGTGACAGGGAATCCCCGATCCCCCTAAATGATCCATTCAAAACACCTGCTTGATGGTTATTGTAAGGAATTGTGCTAGCTGGTTGTTGAGATGTTTATAACTCATAGGGGAGAGATGGGGTAGGGATATGTTCAAAGGCTCAAATATTAAACGCCCTAAAAGACCCTGGTTTTGTTTTGGATCTATTCATTCGGGGGGCCCACATTGGAGATATAATACTAATGACTAATGCTGATGGTGATTTAATGAGATTTAAACCAACCAAAATGGTGATTCAATGGGATAATGACCAACAAAAATAGTGATTTAATGGATATTATAACCAACTAAAACACACCGTCCCCCTCAAACACATTCGGGCCACAAATAGAGTTGAGGCCAGCCATACTTCTTGGGACCTCGGACATTTAGTACTGCCGAGCAAACTGCCTTATTGAAGCGACTTCATGTTTGAGAGATCTGTTCATGGAAAGCTTAGGGTCAAATTTGAGAAGATTTCGGATGTTGTAGCTTTAGATCGTGATTTTGTAAGCCAATCAGGGGGGGACAAAATCAGACCTTTGAAGTTCTCAATAATTAGAAGTAAAACATCAGACCTCAGCACGTGCAGAACGTAAGAGTACTCTTGTAACTATGCATCAAAGCACAATAAAAAGTATCCCCCTTCAAAACGGTTGGCGTATTTCATTGCGGGGAGTTGTATTGTTTGTTTCCCCGATTTGGCGTGCTTTGTTGTGGCGGGGGTTAAGAGCCCGATGTGAGCAGTAATTAAAGCAATGGGATTATGTTTATAGATTTATACTTATACGTGGTAGTAGTTGGTAGTACTAATAAACCTCAATGTGTAACTGTAACAATGTGTATCAATTTGTGTTATAACTACATATCTAATATAGATATCCCATCCCAATTACATAATTATATTTAGATATTCCTAATTGCACTACCCTCTGGTAATTAAACATGGCCATGGAAATCCACTATTTCGTTCGACTGAAACACCACTGATATATATATATATATGTATAGAGGATTATCCAGCTAGCCATGTTTGATTACCGGAGGATGATCAGTAGCGTCCCCAGTGCCAGAAATTGCTCCAGGCATCCCTCCGACATGCGCAGCTATCCGTCGCCAAGTTGCTTGGAGGGGAAGTCTCGGGCTGAAGCACCGGTATGCGGTACCCAAAATGGCAATTTTACAGGGGAAAATCCATATTATGTGGGGATATTCCCTTACATAAGCCTTATATAGGCCTTATATATGGTAGGTACCTCGAATTTAGTTTCCTGAAATTCCCATTGATAAAATGATGATAATCTCTATATACGACACTTTGTGGCGCCCTATTTTTGGAGAAATACCACTAGGGAAGTCCCAAGCAATCCCAAGTCTCTTTGCTGAATGGTTGATGGTTCAAATGCCTTGGGCGTTATGCTAGCCATAGTTCATAATCTGAATTGATCTCAGTAATTGGTGACCTTTCACTGAAAATCAGCAGAAGTTGACATTTTGGGGGTATATACTGGTACCACAGTACCTCCCAGAAAAAATCTAGCTATTAAGCTATTACATGCTATTACTACGCCTCCATGCTTGAGTCGAACCATACTTGTAGTTGTCCAAGCAAGTTTCAACCCCCGATTAGGAATGGCTTCCTGCTGCCCCTAGACCAGTGGCGAAAGTTGCACATGACCACAACATGGCCTGCTGCTAACATGTATCTTGTTTTTTGTTCCACGCCTGGAACTTAATTAATGCAACAGCGTAGCTGTAGAGTGACAGAGCTGGTGAAGTGATTGATGAGAATACATGAGAATACCACATTTGGAGATATTCTGGCTGATTCACGGTGTGTTTCTGAATTGCGCTGTTTCCTCCATTGCTTTCTAAAGTTCCGATCCGCCAATGATTTTTGTTGGTGGTCTGGAAGGGGATGAAAGGGGAGGGCGTTTTTCATCGTTTTTCCAGGAGGCTAAGCGGCCACAGCATCCCAGGCTCCACTGTGGCCTTCCTTGAGAAGGTGGGGCCTCATGGCTGGCCTTTGGCCCTGAAGCTGTTGCGCGGCCTCCGCTGCATGCGGGACGACGGCGGCGTGTTGCCCAAGGTCGCGACTGGGCGGAAGAGATGGGACCTCGATTGAGTTGATTTCTTGAATGATTTTGGTGCGATATATTGCGAAATCATGTTTCTGCATGATGGATTTTGTGCATTTTTCGGGCAAACAGTCTCCAAGGCATTGCCTTTTTAATTAAACGTCTGATTACGTTTGTCCAGTGCCGTCATTGAATTACTGAAGGTTTCAGGAAAAGAACGATGGTGTCACCTCATGAATCTCCAACATTGGGTAACATTGGTGTATCATATTGTATCTATACCCTCCGCTATTCAAGCGTGCCAATGGAAAATCCACTATCTATAGATGATTTTCCTTTTAAAACCTCCATTGATTGGTGATTTTCTAGCCAGCCACGTTTGATTACCAGAGGGTATACAGTACTGATTCTTCAGGTGTTGATCATGTTGCAGCCCCATGGACCCCTTCCAGCCCCAGCCGCACTGAGGTTTCCAAGAGCCCGGATGCTTGGCGTTTCACCATGGCCCTCCTCCCTTCCGACGTGGTGAGTTCCACTGCAGCCATGGCATGCGTGAGCCCAGCGGCATGGAGCATAGCTGGGGCGGTGCCACGGCCTGTGCTGGGGCCTTTCCCTACAGGAGAGGTGGATGGGAGCCGAGAAGGCAAATCGGCTTGGGCGATTTTGGACGTCATCATTTGTTTGATAGATTCACAGATGATTCACATACAGATCAGACAGTACACTCAGTAGTTTTAGTTGTTCTGAGGTTTCGGAGAAAACAAGTTGACATGCTAGTGGTTCACAGCAAGTCACCAAACAGGCCCATTCCTCGAACCTCGTGGCTCAGCCGGATCACATGGTAGTGAGGCTTCCAAGTTATTTTGGAGCTAGCTTGAAGGTGAGAAAGCTATCACAAAAAAACATGTGAAGACTTCCCAGTTGGACGGAACATTTGCAGAAAACCTCCATGTTTGACTTGTAAAAACCATTGTTTCCCTTAAACCAACCCAGTAAGAACCAGTGAGACCTGATGCCGTGCACCAATCCTGAGGTGCTCCTCCAAATGCAACGTGCAGAATTAGAAGCCAACATTGTTACTTTCAACACTGCCACTAGGTGCCGATTAGAGGGGTTGGCAAGTAGTTTTCTTATGGCAATGAATGTTGTTCCATGCCATGAGATGCCATGAGTTCGCGCCGGGCTGACCAGATATGCAGTGATTTCACTTCAGGTCATTTCTACATGCACTTCTTGGCGCATGTCGTGCCACATGCTCAGCAGCCTGAAACAGGTGCAACCGAGCAACTGGACCTCAGACATGAGACATAAACGAACCAGATAGATCCAGACAGCAAATGTTTATGCAGAGTATCTTCGATCTCCAGATGTTGGAAGCTCCTTTTTTTTTTGGTCATTGGTCATGTGCCCGCCATCTTCAAACCGCCAAAACCTTGTCGTGATTGTTCATGTTCTGTTTTTTTCCTTTAGCCACGGTGGTCATCCTAAAGTCCTAAAGTAATCTGTAAAACCATCGATCTGTGCTCAGCTGAGGCATCTCCACCTTCAGTTCCATTGTCAAAACGTGCCACGACGGGTACCACGCCTGGAGCATGGCATTGCACCTGCTGCAGAGTGTTCTGAACCGGGAGGCCTGGATCCACCGGGTGCGGCTTCGGGCAGCAGTTGGGAAAAGCTTCATCGTTTATAGCTAAGAGAACAAAGTCTATAGCCTATAGACATGATAATTTCAGGTTTTTAATGGTTAATGGTTCGTCAATTTTCCATGTTTTTTTTTTTCCCGGGATCCCCAGTACGATTGGGAATGGCTGCTCAGGTAGAGCCCAATTCCATCACTTTCAATGCAGCTTTAAGCGCTTGCGAGTGGCTCAGCTGGAAAAGGTGGTTATATGACAAGTTCCTGGGGTTAACATGGCTTTTGTGTGGGTGAATTTGTGGTCAACCTACATTAAATGTGAGTTTTTTTTGAGAATGATCAGTTTTGGATGATAAAGAATCGTATTGTTTAACTACCCTTGTTTCAAGAAACCTTCATGTGTGTGAACAAAGTGCAGTTTAAATAGTGGCCAAGGGGTTTCTGATGGCCAAGGAACCAGACAAGCCAGCAGCAAGAGCTTTTGGAAGAAAAAACAACAAAAACAAGCAGTGAAGAATATGTTTGGAATTGTTTTTTCTTGTGATGCAGTTATAGCCCTCAACAGCTATAAATGATATGCAGTAAATGGGATTATAATGACACACACACATATATATATATATATATCTTATAAATAGCCTTAGTTCTTGGAGTTGTTATTTCATAACTGTATGTTTATGTTTATGATGTTCCGTATTCGTTTGTTCTCACATATTTAGATTTGATGCCCTCAAGCAGCAACACGTGCAAAGCTCACCGTTTTTGTATGCTATCATATGTTTTCCCGCCATGGTGTCAGGCGTTTCATTGACTACCCAATTCATGTAGCCCAGAATATCTCAGAATCATGGCAACATGTCCCCGAAACCCCAAGACCATCAGATTTGGGTGGTCAAAATCCATGATAATCCATGATAATCCATGGGTTTCTGCTATAAAGGTGTCCCTTCAAACCAATCCACCCCCTAATCTACCGCAGTGCCGTGATGTGCCACCTGCAGGAAAGGCGGCCAATGGAAGGCAACGGTGGATCTCTTGAGGACGTATCGCTGGCACAGCTTGGAGGCGCCTTTTCGAAAAGAACTGGCGCAAGCTGAGTGATGCAGCCGCAGCTGGGTCATCTCCCTGAAAATGACAGAGAATCACCCCTTAGAAAGTCTGGTTTTTGAATTTGGATCTATACTATATCGAAATTGTTCTGATATCAGTAAACATAATGGCTATAATAACAATGTTAGGGGGAAAGCACAGGAAAGGGCCCCCAAATGATAGGAAAGTTGGTTTAGTTCACTAGGCTGACTAGGATTTTGGGTGGAGGTATCATAAATGGTGTTGCAAAGCAACTCATATCTGGTGGGGCTTTTTCTGTGTTTAGATGTTGCCATATGCCAGAATGGTTATTCATTATGTCCCAATACATCCCGGGAAAAGAAGGGCTAATGATCATGAATGATCCACATACAGGGTGGTGTCCTGCAGTTAGAAGTGATTTTTATTTTAGCAAAGCCAATAAAGATTGTTGATACAGCTGGCATAAACCACCCCAGCTACGGCAACAGGCAGATAGCATCACCTACAATGCCACCATCGCTGCGTGACTTGTTGAGGAGTTCCCCGAGAAAGTTGGGGAAACCTTCATTGGGTCTACCGGTCTACCTGTATGTGGAGGTTTCCTAAAACCGGGTACCCATGGGTACCCCAACTCATCCCAAAATACAGTATTGAAATCCATTTTAGTATTGAAATCCATGGCTTTGGGGATCCCTTTAAAAAAACATCCTCTAATTATATTTACTGTATGTCCAAAAATAAATAAAAATAATGTCTTGAACATCTGAGTAAAGGATATGTTATGTATCCAATCATTGATCTTTCACTGTTTGGATCTGATTTTGGGATGTAGTCTGTAAAATTCCGGTCCAGTAGGATAAGATGCGGAAAACCCACCATTGGTAGAGAATTTCCGTGGGGTTTTCGCGTGGGTTTTCCATCTCCTTTGTTAGTTTCCAGTGCCACCATGGGTGTGTTCTCTAGACTAGGTCAGTTCGAAGCCAGTGCCATGGCTCAAATGACAGCTTCTGATGGTCTTGAGAAGCCACATCAATTGTAGGACCTTACCTCTGAGATGTTTTAGATGAATTATCCAGATGACATGTGCCAGCTTATGTTTCTTCTATTTATTTTGACAGAGTTGCTTGTCTCTTGTTTGGGCTCAAGATAGCAGCAAGCGCATCTCAACAGTTTTGTGGCCACTTTGAGAGGCAGCGATGGCAACAAAGTTAAGTGGAATGCCTGCCTTCCTCACTGACAAGAACAACCCAGCTGGCTACTGCGTGCAGGGCGCCATTGAGTTTGGCATGGACTCCCGGCGTTTGATTCAACGCTGCACCAAGCCTGATGCCAAAGAGTTCCTCGACGCACCAGCAGATGCCATCTTTGTTTGTGTTCAATGATGATTGCAGCTGGCTGACAATTACAGTAATATGTATATATATAATATTAAATTATATATATATATGTATATCTATGCTGCATTCATCCTTGAACACAAAAAATATATTGATATTTGATCTTTGCATATATTTGATCATTTATCCCATTGTCTTGTTCATTGCTATGGATCTATCTTAATCTACCTTCGATGTTGTTGGTGACTGCAAGTGACGCAAACGACCCGAAGTTTCCAGCGGAGCATCCACAGATTTCATGGATCAAGGGGGTGCGACACCTTCCATGGAGCATTCTTGGGGTTTCAGTGGATGCCTAAGACTTAAGATTCATTGGCCCCTGTTGAGCCTGTTGAGCAATCTTAAACTGTCCAGTTTTTTGAGTTTTTTGTCCGTTTTGAAGTAATCAATCATTCTTAATCACAGCCCACAAGAGCCCACAAGAGTCCACAATCTCCAAGGTTCAAGAAGATTGCCGTCGCTTGTGCCATTGGCTTCTCCATCATGGGCTTCATTGGCTACACAGTGAAGCTGGTCTTCATCCCCATCAACAACATCATTGTGGGGGGCAGCTGAGCACCGCGGGCGGTCGAAAAGTGTGGAGGAATGCAGAAGCTGAGAGACAGCGACGGCACCGTGGCACCGTCCCTCGGAGAAATGGCGTTGAGAGCCGTGAGCCGAGCTGCTGATTGGCTGTTCATTCCAAGTTGTGCTCCGAAACTGATTTTGTTTCTCTCTGATTTCTTGGTGGCTTCATAAGTGTTGCCCAAAGTTCTGTCATCAGGTAATTACATGTAATTATAATCATTCATGATAATTCTGTGTTTCTGTAGGGGTGCAAGACTGACCAATCCCAGTGGGGGAAGATGATCGTGATCAATCATCGTGAGCACCACTGGAAGGAAGGCCGCAACCCTTGATGCGCAAGACAAGCGCGTGACAAAGGCACCAACACTGATCTCGGAAAAGAGAGCGACGGGCCCCTGGCAGTGTCAACATTGTTCAGTTTTTTTGAAGGGTGCAGTTATGGCCCAACCAACAATTATAGAATGTGATATATATATATATATAATTATATAATATATAGATATAGAAATATAACTATATAATTATGTAATTATATATATAAATGGAAAACTAAGATTATACAACATTATAAATATACACACATATAAATGTATAATCCCATTTATAACTGTGAAAGAGAATAACAGTGGGACTGTGGGGTCATAGCATGACATAGCGCTGGAAACACCTGCTTAAATAACCCATCGACTGACATGGGCCGCAGGAGTGGCAGAGAACAAATTGATATAGCCACCCCATGCAATCCCCAAAAGATGGAAAGCAAGATCCTATTAAAATAGGTGTAAATAACTAGTTTTTCTGGTTTGCTAGGATTTACAATATAATATGATGTTTATTTTACTTTATATATAATGTTGATGGGGTGAGCCCTGAGGAGTGTGGTGGACATACCAAACAAGTCACAAGGAAGGCAGCTCATTGTGGTTGAGGGGGAGACGCCTACTTCAACCAACCAAACTCAACATATCAGAAATCATCAGGGCCTATGGATCCAGTGGTACCTTGTAAAGGAATCATTGGGTCAGCCGGTCAGCCATGCCTCCTCCTTCGAGCCTTCGAGGTGTTCGGAGTGGCCCCTGTCCCTCCACTTCTTCGCGCAACCAGGGCGCAGCTCCACGCGCCTCAATTTGACCATCGCCTCCTTCGCGCAGGGCACGCGGACCTGGCCCTGGGCATTGCGGATGGTCAGCAGGTGGCTTGGCGGAGGCGGCTCGGAGACTGGAATGTTTGGGGTCAACTTGGGGTTTGTTTGGGCTGTAAAATAATATATTTGCTGATGCTATGAGGGGATTTTTATCTGACCAACTTTTTTATGAGCTCTGTTCTGTTGTGATTTCTTTATGCAGGGTAACTAAGAGCGCCCACAAATGTCATGAGGATGGCTCTGGCGTTGAGATAATTTGAAGTGATTTTGATGGAAGAAGATCCTTGAAGATGTCATAATCCACTGAATTTGATTGAATTTGTGGTTTGGAGTTTGGAGGACGCGTTTTAGATTACATAATAAATACATAGTCATGGAATGTCATGGAGTCATGGGGGAAAGAACCAGCAAAGATGGTCTTTCGACATTGACGAAGTTGTATCAAGAGGTAAGGCATACCCCAATGTACAGTAAGTTGTTGTTCACTGCATTGAACAGTACTGCATGACTGACATGTTTGCGCATTCCATCTCCAGACGAAAAAAGAGGATCACCAGCACGCCGAATACAGGTCTAGTTTCAAACTTCGAGTATTTTTTGAATCTGTTGCTCCAAACTGTGGCGGTATATCAATTCCAGTCAGATACATATATTCGCGTGTATATATGATGTATGTATATGTATGTATTAATGTCTATATATATATATAGACATATGTTTGGGATACAGCCCGAGCGCTGGTGAAGAATCCGAAAGCTTGAGGTCCAGGGTCCCTCAAATTCTTATTTTTTAATGCGGGCAAATTTACGCTACAACAGGCCGAGGGTCCCTCAAATTCTTAAGGCATTCTTAGTATTGTATTGCAGGCACCTGCACAATTTGGAGCAAGATTAAAAAAGGCAACGAGCTGGAGTTTGGCACCTTTGCAGAGGGACACAGGCGGGATCGAGCTTCTGCTCTTCACAATTAAAGTTAAGGTTTCGACGCCTTATTCCACTAGACTATTGGCCCCCCTTCTAATGGGGCAGCGCCGGGCTCCCAATTGCTAGTCGTAGCCCCCCGGCGGGCGGAGAAGGAGGCGAGTTGAGGGTGCTGGTTGGCTGCTCCTGCTGCTGCGGCTGTTGGTGCTGGGCTTCTCCTGGGGCGCTGCTGGGTGCTCTGCTGGCTGCTTGGCT
>Ga0126342_10020188_pt1 | contig 11227 bp, 10 predicted proteins | sample Cyp1metagenome_FD_92528 | JGI IMG/M metagenome (GOLD analysis project Ga0126342, IMG submission 92528) | Coral microbial communities from Lord Howe Island, Old Settlement Bay, Australia - Cyphastrea 1 metagenome | ecosystem: Host-associated > Invertebrates > Cnidaria > Coral ...
CCCACCCCACCCCCGTGCAGCCGGTTGATACGACGCCTAAAACATTGCACATACGAAAAATATGGGGATATCAAAATTCAACACACCCTCACAGGGCGCCGTATCAACCGCCTGCCAAAAACTACTGGTTTCTAGCAACCACCAACAAATCAAGGGAAGTCAAATCCATTCAAATCCACAAAAAAGCATGTATATTTTACCCTTTTTGTCATCATTTTATGGTTTACTGCTGTAATTCTACATCGTGAAACCCCATCAAAGCAAAACATAAAAACTTTTGGGTGAGATCAATATGGTTTTCTTATAGGTCTATTCAATGTGGGGCCCCCCAGTTATAAGATGGTTTATAACCCCCATTAACTATAAAGTTATTTGCCTATCATAAACCATAGTCGTTGGAGTTATGTGCACCAACTTAGCTATCATAAATGAGTTTGAAATCCCATATAATCTCCATTTTTGCTGGTATTTATAGGTTAAAATGGTTAAAATATCGTTTTCCCATGGTTTTCCCATGGTTTTCCCATGGTTTTCCCATGGTTTTCCCCACATTGTTAGAATGATCGATGTTCGTTGGCAAATCCCCCAGAAATCGGGCTCGGCCTGCTTTGCGGCTTCCGAGCACCCCACAAGGAGCCAGGTGAGGATGGCTGGATGGGAACAGCATTTCATCAATGGGGGTTTCCTAAAATAAAGGTACCCTCTGGTAAACACAGAAAAAACTGATGGGAAAATCACCATGTTCAATGGGTAAACCCACTATCTCTATGACAATTTTCAATAGCTATGTTAAATTACCAGAGGGTACCCCCTATTTTATCGCTGGATTATTTCATGGATCTAGTTATAAAATGCATGATTTGGAGGTACCACCATGGATTGGAAACCTCCAAATATTAACATGATTTAATATATATATATATATAGAAAAAAATGGTCAGGAATAATGGTTTAACGGTTAAACTGATGTTTGCAGGGTTTGACCCATTCTAAACAGTTTTCGATGAAGTACCACCTTTTGTTCAAGCTGAAGCCTTGAGTTGCACAGTTTTTTGTGTAGGCTAGGAGCATCAACTCATCAACTTCTGTGAATACAGAGCACAAGCTGAAATGGTCACAGTAGCTGTGTACGTCTTTTGCAGTTGTTCACATGTCCCCACTCTTGCTAACTAATTTTGTCTGTAGCCCCATGTTGCAATTTATGCAGTCATAAATGTCGAATCTTGTCACTTTTCTGTCATATGGCTACTGGTCAACATCTTGGAACCTGGACCGACATCTAAAAGAACATATTCAACCAGACCATTTTAAAACGTCATGACTTACCAACACTCATGTATTCCCAACTCGTGTTAGTTGACGGTTGTCGGTTGATGCCGCAACTATGCTGATCAAATCCACATGTTTTGTTCTATGGATCCTTTGTTTATACAGTAATATGTTGATATATAGTAAAATACAAGTTTTATCAAGTTTAACGCTGCTGACATCCATGTTAAACAATTTTCGAACCCCCACTTATACTGTAGATTTTCGAACGCGACGTAAGGATACGTAAGGTTTTTTGTGCGGCAGTTCACTGCCCATGGTTCACCAGCCCATTTCATCAGGCATTTATGGAAGAACAAAGTACCCAAGGTCCGGGATTGCCGGGTGGCACTCATCACTGGGCTTCACTGGTGACGTTTTTTCGGATCATCGACTGAGTTGTACGGACTTGCTTGGTTATTTATGGATCATTAGGGCCTAGGGATATTCATCGACTTAGGGATATTTATCGACTTAGGGACCAACTTTTGATGGATCATTATTCACCATTTACTCTGAATATCCATAGTACATAGGTGTACATAGTTAGAACAGAAAAACATGTTTAAATGGGATGATCCACTCAAGGATACTCAGGGGACGTAGTAACTGACGTAGTAACTAGGGTTTATGACATGAGCGACAGATCCATTGCTTTGTCTATCTCAGTCTTGCTGATCGATTCATCATCATGTCGTCATCAGCTTCCTGGATATACCTTGGGATACCTTGGGTGCTTTAATAATCCATCATTTGGGGATTAGAATATGTAGGAACATGTAGGAACCAGGATCCACAATCATATGGTTTATGGATTGGTCTTAAAGGCCTATATAACTTTGTCATATTTGGGGGAATATACTTTACAGGTAAAACAGTTGTTGAAAGATCTTATATAAGAGCGTTTTTCCCGCTTTTTGTGGTGAACTCAATACGAACCCCCGTATGTAACTTGAGGCCCAACTAATTAGAGATGAATGGGTTTCTTCTCACTTAGTGATGTCACCATGGTGAGGGGCGGTTTGATGATTTCATGATGTTAGCTCCTTACTATAAACGAGGAAATAACAACGAATATCTATAAAAATACTGCCCAGCTTCATTTTGCAGACTATCGGCCGTTAACAATTGATTCCCATCAATTTCCATTAAGTTCCCATTGAAGCAGGACAATTGAAATCTCAGACAATGACCCAGGACAGTGGTCTTAGAAATGCAGAGCAGGAAAATCCTGTACTACTTGTTTCACGGGACGTTTCCAAAGATCTCGGGTGCAGCCATGGAAGCGAACCCACTCTTGTGGAAGGTGAGTTGCAAGCTGAGGGTCTGCAGAAGCTGTCCTGCAGTAGAGATCCGGCAACAAGAGCCTGGTTTGTGCCAACAAAGAGACCCGTGACACAGAGGCGACAGAAGAAAAACAAGGACGTACCAGTGCCGACCTGGAAGAAGCGCAGTCATTGCACCAGGTGGTCTGGCGCTGCCGCGCAGCGAGCTCAGCGAGCAGCACCAATCCTGACTGCTATTGGTGGTGAGACCATCCGTTCTAATCAGAACCGCTGGATGCAAGAATGGCTGACTGGTGGTTTGGAACATGGCTTTTATTTTTCCATATGTTGGGAATAATCATCCCAACTGACTAATATTTTTTTAGAGGGGTTGAAACCACCAGACTTTTCGAAACGCGTACCTGCTCGGTGTCAAGAGCGAGGCACATCAAGCTCAAGAAACGTACACCATGAAAAGGTGCTAGACCTGCATGCCGCGGCAACGTGCTGCTGGCGGCAGGCTGCACAAAGCACTGGCACTCCTGACGCAAGGGGCAGTGAGTTGGTCAGTCAACCATCGTTCCACTTCGGCCAACGCCCTCATATCCCAGGGTAATGAGGCTGACGGCATAAACGCCTGAATTGTCTCAGAACGTGGCCGACATTGTTCAAGCCCTACAGTGATGGCAGCTTCAGTGAAAAACGCTTTCATGCATTGTCTAAACCAACGTACCCGTTGCCGAAAAGGATGTGATTCGGCAGTCAGGTAGGATCGACTGTCGATGTCAACCCACTGATTCTGAATCCTCAAAGGGCCTGGATGACCCCACGCCAGTTGAAAATCAATGTATAATTGCACAAATGAAATCCAAATCGGTTCTCCTCCTTGGTCACCGGTCAGACGCGCAAGAAACCAGCGCACAATTTTCTGATGAACTGTGTGTCCATAGAGCCGGGCAAACTTTGGCAGCATAGCTCCACGCCACTGTCCAAGGGCAAAAAGAGGCACAAATTCTCTCTCTGACGGACCTGAATCGGCTGGTCCACCGGCACCTCAGATTGATCTGCTTGTACTTGTCGTTTCCCAACTGCAAGGTGAACTGCTCGAATCTGATCTGACAGCTTGGTCGCTGCACACGTAGCAGCAACATGGCGCTCCCAAATGTCCCAGAAGGCAGCTGGCCGGGCTTCATTAGCAGCCCTGGCAGCTCTGTCCGCATAGTCATTGTGAAAGAACATCCAAGCTTCTTCAAACGTCCGAGCACTTTGCAGAGTGCGATGTCCTGGCACCTTCAAGAACTGCACTGCGTCTTGTCCAAGGATCTCCACTGATTGTAATACCCAAGCCCACAAATCTGAATTGCTACGATTCGGATTCAATCGTTTCTGTCCACGAACCAGCAAGTTGAATCGCATCACAACCCCCAAGCAGTCCGTCCAGATACGAACTGGGGCCCTCACCGCAGCAGCCCAGTGCAAGGCATATGCGACAGCATACAGCTCTGCTCTGTATGCCGTCTGGCAAATTCCTGGCAATTATGAGGCAGCCATGACACGGGCAAGTCCAGGACACCACGTGGGACGACACGCAGAAGCGACAGTGACAGACCAAGCAGCAAACCGACACAAAGGATTGGACTGATCACGACACGAACCATCAGTGAAAAGGTCAGACCAAACACCACAGGTAAACACACAGGACGGTGAAGGGAGTGCAGCGGGTAATGCTGCAAGCAGGCAAATCCAGGAATTCCAGGTTGGCGGAAGCAGAGCCCAGCCTCGAAGGGAGAGAGCTGGAGGGATGGAATTCAAAATCGGAGCGACGTCAGGGGCCAAACTGGTCCTCAAATCATGGTGTTGGGGGCACTCCCAGTAACGATGCTGCAAGGTGTCAACCGCTCCACACCAACGACAACGGTCTGTTCTGTCAGCCCATTTGGATTTGTAACTCTCTGTGAACAACCCTCCTGCAAGGCTGAGTCGATAAAGAGACTGTTCATCGTATGCTAGGGACACAAGGGCTCGTCGGGTCGCAGCAAAGTCCACTTGCTCTAGCCCTGCAAAGTCAGCACGATGGGACACTTTGTGAGCAACAACAGACACCCAAGCAACCTGCAAACGCAAGTCCATCTCTGCTGCATTGCAAGTTTGAGGACAAAACAGACCAAACTGATCTCGGACAAGGCCGGAACGCAGCACACTCAAGCCGACTGACTGTGCACGACCCAAGGCAACGGAAGCAGGAGCATGGGGTGGCAAATCCAAATCCCCATGAGCCAACGGCGCAATAGAGTCAGCCCAAAAGTCCAGAGGGCAGTGGGAACGCACAGACCGAAAAGTCCAAAGGACGGCCAGGAATTGAGGATCAAGCATTGGTTCAACAAGCCCAAGCAAGACAGCAGGATTGACACCAGGCTTCTGCATGCTGAGTGCTTTGACAGCCTTACGGCGCAAGTCCAACCAAATTTGGTCTCCAACGGGTGCACTGGAAACAGCATGGAGACCTCTCGGCCAAGCAACCGCTCTCAGCATGTAGACTTTGGCATGGTAGCGAGCACGGCTGTGCCGCAATTTGGGCCAGAAATCATCGAGCTCGGTGATTCTTTGGGCCAGGGTTTTGTTGGTATACTGACGTGACACTCCGAGGTGACCCCCAAGTTCACGGGCATGGTGGAGCACAGGGATGTTGCAATCCCGGAGACGGCGGCGCATGGCAGGACACGTGGACCACCCAAAGGTTTTGCCTCGGTCCACAGTGAGATCAATCAAAGAGGCAAATTTCTCAACCAGTTGGAGTTGCCGGATGGCAAAGTCTGGGTCTCTGGTGAGGGTTTGCCAGTCATCCACATAAGTCAGGCAACGAACTGGCGGAGCTTGGATTTTCATCCAGCAGGCAAACAAGTGATCAACCAACAACATGCCATACACACTGAGACCACACCCTTCAGCCAAGCCAGTGGTCGTAAGGAACCCCGCAGAGTATGACTCTCGAACCTTGAAATGGCGACGCATGTTGGCCAGTGCTCCGGCCCATGCCGTGGTGACCGATGCTGGAGTGCCAACCAGCACTGCAAGGCACAAAGCAGGGAACCTGGGAATACAATTGAAACACTTCTCAAGGTCTGCGGAAATCCCGGTCAGGGCTGTAGACGTGGCATAGGCTGATTCAATCTGGAGCAACAAGTGTTGCCAAAGCTCAGACGCTTGGCGTCCTCGGCGGTTGCCGTAGACACTATCATCAACCCACTTCTCAGCAAATTGCAAAAGGTGGGCTCTGCAAACTGCTCCATGCCCGATAGGGCTATCTGAAGATCGTAATTGGTCGGTGTTGGCTCACTGTGGCCGCATTCTCAACTTTGGCAAGGGAGTGCACCTTGCCAGCTAAAAGCTGTGTTGGCCAAACCCCATCAGTTTCAGCACGCTGGAACACCTTGGCTAAACTTTTGAGAGTACAGACATCGGCTTGAATCAGGTCTTGGCGGCTGACGCCATCAAGCCCTGTGGCTGCAGTCCGTTTTTTCCTAGCCGCTTCAGCTTGCAGGAGTGTGTCATCAATGACCAAATGGGGGACAGGTGTCGGATTGATGACACGTTGGGCAAAGTCCAGCAACTGCTGCCAGTGGGTAAATGGCAGACCATCATGGCGACACCACCTCAGTTTCCACTGATCATGATCATGAAAAGGCTTCCAAAATGGTCTGCAGGTCACCTACATGATTCGCCTGGACAGCTGTAGAGTCGACATCAATCTGGGCGACATCTTCCAACCAGACTTTGTCATGATCAGCATGAATGACATCATGAGCCTTGCCCGAAATCCAAATGGGCTGCTGGGGTTTCAGCTCAACAGGCTTATCAAGCACTACTGCAGTCTCATCATCATCTACCTCGATGATCTTGGCTTCGACCTTGTGGAGGAGGGTCTCAACTGGTTCTGCAGGAGTTCTGGCAACATCACGGAAGACTAACTGCCTGTCCTGTTCATGGCATGATGCTCGGTGAGCTGCTTTGGCTTGGATCAACCGTTGTTCGAACAACCGGACTTCAGCAAGGACGGCTTCATAAATTTGGTGAGCAACAGCAGAGCAGGGACCATGTTGAGGCATGTTGTCTGGATCAAGTGGGCTGACATACAACCGAGTCGGCCACCACGCAGAAAAAGTCGGGGCAAAACCAGGCGCCCGAAGGATGGAATTCCACAGACAGACACCATGCAAAACATCGGACCCAAGGCCAAGGACACGGTTGTCAACCCATCGACAGTAGTTCTGCAGTCTGCGGAGTTGCTTGAACTGCTTGGCATGCAAGGCAGAAAGTCCAAAGAACGCAGGCTGAACATCATGAGACCGACCCTGCTTGATGGGGGCTTGACTGCCTACAATTCGCAGTGGTTTGGTTTGCTGGCCACGACCCTGCATGCTGGAATGCCACAAATGAGGCAACGACGCCTGAGCAACAGCCTCTTTTTGGGACCACAGTTGGGCATACTGCTCAGTGGGGTCCAACGGGGAACAGAAGTCAACCTCAGCAGACAACGATTGAGCTTGCGCCCACGAGACAGGCTTTGGACAAGGCCAAACAAATCGTTCAAGATGAGAAGACCCACCAACAAACGTTGCCAGCAACACTGAGTGATCAGCAAAGACATCATGATGAATGTGCAAATCCAAAAATCCACGAGCCAACTCTGGTGAAATCCAAAGAAAGTCCTTACGGGTGGCTTGCTTACATGTCAATTGGATGGGTGCACCAGTCACTGCAAGGAAATGATCTTGGGCCTCAACCCATCGAGCTGCTCTTAGCTGTGGCACAATGTCCAAGGTGTCAATAGCAAAATTCCAATCGCCAGCAAAAAACGGTGGGCCAGGCTGCATGCTCAATCGCTGAAAGGCAAAGTCAAGCATGTTCGTGGTCTTTTGGTGCGCATTGAGGTGAGTGCGCCCTTCTGGATAGCCGTAGGCTACTGCTCCAGTCACCCATGTACCCTGTGCAAAGAAGGCACCAAACTGAAGTCGGTCAGTCTCATACAGATCTGGTGGCCAAGCAGTGGCAATCGTGCGGCAAGGAAAGGTGGATGCAAAGGCAACACCTGAGTACAAGCCAGCATTATTTGCACTAGTTCTCTGGGTCACGGGAGCCCCAGCGAGCACGTGTTTGAATCGAGTCTGGGGCGATCGAAAGTGAGTTCTCAAGGCCGTGGTGGCCTGTTTCGTGAGATGTGTTTCGCTGATGGCCATGATGTCGGTCGCAACTGAGCCTAGCACATGGTGTTTCCCCTGCAAACCTGAAGGATTGCAAATCCCAAGTGTCCATGTGTTTTCAGCTGGGCCTGGAACTTTAGCTTCACCAACTCGCGTCAAAGTCAAAAGTATGGCAAAAAGAGCCCGGATGGAACGAAAAATCCCAGGGGTCACCCTGCGTTTGGGCGGATGCACAGGGCCCCCACACCTTCACTCCATTCGAGGCTTTTTGGCCAAAATGGCCTCAATCCTGGTCATCTGGTCCGTGAGCATGTGCTGCATTTGCTGCGACTGCAAGTCCAATTGGACCTTCATCTGCTGTTGCAGGGTTTGAACTTGGGCAGTGCTCTGCACCAACCAGATGGTGATGGCTGAAAGTTTTGCCACGCGCTCTGTTATACAAGCGCACCAGAAGCTTGACTCCGTCGCAACAAAGTTCAAATCATTAAATCCCATTAGATCCCATCACATCCCATTCCAAGCCTGAAATTCCATATTAAAACATTATCAAAACCCCATTAATCCCATTAAATTCCATCAAAAACCCATTCAAGTCCATGAAAATCCCATCACCCTAAAGCCTACCCCAAAGCCTCACGACTCTGCTCGAAAAGCCCTCGGAGGCTGAACGCCTCGACTCCTTGAAGATGCATTTCCAAAGGCTGCAGTCCAAAATGGTGCGCTGCTCACTGCTGGTCGGATGATTTCCCCCGCAGGGCCATTGTTGAACAAACAGGTGGGGATTTCACGTTGTGTATTTCTGGATTTTGGAGCTATGGGTTATATTTGTTCTTTGTTTTTGCGCCGGGGTCAGAATCAAGGTCTAAAGGTTCCCATTGTTTTGTTTTTTTCATAGCACCATTGGATGGTTAGTGGATGGTCATACAGGGGATCCCATTTCACTTTTGTTTTTTCCTCAGGGAAAAGGACATAACATGACTAATTGTTTATAAACAGAATCCAGAACCAGCCCATGATAGGAACATCAATTTTGAACCATCATCCATGCTTCACAATGGAATCGATTGAAGTTTCTCCATTGAAATGTGGTTTTCCTATGGGGGAAACAAACCCCCATAGGAACTGACCCACCGTGGCAGCCGAGGCGCAGACTCAAACGTGGAAGAACATGAAACCTGAAGCGTTTTGTAGGAGCCTCAAGGGTCAGGTCAGGGCCTATACTAGCTGTGGTGGTGGGTCAATGATGTGCCATGAATGAAATACACATTCACAGATATGTTATTTGATGTTATTTGTATATTGCACCCCCGCACAAAAATAAAACCCTACTATCAAAAAAATGGGACTAGGAAAATATGGTTCCATTTCTTGCTTATTCATGATATGAATTATATTTATATGTAGCACAATCCCGAAGACATGGCACACACAACGATGAAGATGTTAGTGAAACCATCCCCTGCCAGGGCTATGTTGATATCTCGACGACTTCATCACTTCCCTCCAACATTTAAGACACCCAGAAACCATAGTTTAATAGGGGAGTCACACATATTTCCTGAGATCATGTATATAGTCATTATATTATATATATATATATATCATATATATATATATATATATATATATATCATATATATATATATATCATATATATATATACATATATATATATACACATTTAATCTTAGGGGAATAGGATTCGCAGCGTTCTCAATCACTTCATTTCGAAGGATGATTGACTCAGGTGCCGCTGTGGAGCAGCACATCGAAACGGAGTTCCTGGAGAAAGAGACTGAGGAGCCTTGGGTGATGCAACAAATACCTTGGTTGATTGGTTGGATTTCTATATGATATATATGATATATATATATACCCTCTGGTTATTTAACATAGCCATGGAACATGGCCCATTTATAGAGGTTTACCTATTAAAAATGTGTGGATCTTTCCATCGCTATGTTAAATAACCAGATGGTATATATATATATATGGATTTATGTAGTGAGATGATTTCTATATGGATTTATGCACATCGGATTTCTACATGTGGCATATGGCAAAGAGTTGTGATTTTAATATGGATCTATTAAGGATCTATATAATGGGATTTATGTAATGTACTTGCGGTTTCTGGAGGTTTTAACCATGAACAATGTGGGGAATCTATTTGATAGGTGATGGTTGGCTGGTTTGTTTTTTTTGGGGGGACTTATCACTAGCTCATTTATTGGGGATGATTATAGACCAATGAGCATCCAAATTAGGGAAGCTGAAGGAGCCAGGCAGACAGATCATCTTCCAGGCACCTTTTTGGGGTTTCCAGCGCTTGGAAGTCCTATTGAATATGCCATGTTTTGTGTATAGCAAGGTGCCATTTGTTTTTAGTTGGGCTGAACATAACAGGATGCGTATATATTTTGAGTTGACCTACCATGACCTGCCTCTGAAGGTGTCATTGCAGTCTGTGATAGTTTCTGATTCTGATATCATTTGCAGAGAACAAGGATGGTGTGTGGTTTTAGGCATTATGTTTGGCGTGCCAGCTCAACCACACCATTTGTTTACCCTCATAATACAAACTGGCATGTCCCGATTTGTACTGTAGATGATGTTCCAGCTGAAATGTTGGATTGTTCATTGCCATGTCTTATGGATGTTTACGAGTGGTGTTCGAAACTTCATATAGGTTGCTTGGACTAAAATCCCAGGTCCTAGAGTATCCATACAGTTTGTTGCCTTCCTTGATCTTCCTTGCTCACTTCTTTTCCCTACATGACTTTGTTTGAACATAGGGTGCCCACAAAAATGATGGGACATCATCATTTTCTTGCGTGAATGATTGCTGTTTTTGGGCATTTCCGATTTCTGGGCAAAGTCACATCACATTGCCATATGGTTGTATCCCCTTATATCCCCATTATACCCGGAGTATGTATATATATATATATATATATAGTTGGGGCCAATCCCCATCTATTGCCGGACACATTTCCGTATTTCCGTTTGGGTTTGACTGAACCTAGGGCACCCCGGTACCTCGAACTAAACCCCCCATTTTCCCAAAACTCAAAATAATTTAGGGTTCTGAATTCTGCAGTTCCAAACTTTCCAAAAAAACGTATTGATTGTTCATGATGGTTCTTTATCCCCACTATATCCCCCATCTTTGTTGGTCATCGCTTTATGGTTATCCATGAATCAATGGATCGGTTTTCACCGGAAAATCTTAACCGGAAACCATCGATTTTCCCATTTTTCAGATGGGGCTTTCCTGTAAATTGTCCATATGTCATGGGAAAATCTATGGTTTCCGGTTAAGATGTTCCCTTAAAACAATCCATTGATATGGGGAAATGGTGGTTTCATGAATAGAATTAACCATCATTAGCCATCATTAACCATATATTAACCAGTATATTATTGGTATTATAACCACTATTATGATTCATA
>Ga0126342_10020189_pt1 | contig 11227 bp, 7 predicted proteins | sample Cyp1metagenome_FD_92528 | JGI IMG/M metagenome (GOLD analysis project Ga0126342, IMG submission 92528) | Coral microbial communities from Lord Howe Island, Old Settlement Bay, Australia - Cyphastrea 1 metagenome | ecosystem: Host-associated > Invertebrates > Cnidaria > Coral ...
ATAGATACATAGATACATAGATACATAGATACATAGATACATAGATACATAGATACATAGATACATAGATACATAGATACATACATACATAGATACATAGATACATAGATACATACATACATAGATACATACATACATACATACATACATAGATACATAGATACATAGATACAGACATACATACATACATACATACATACATACGACATAGATAGATAGATAGATAGATAGATACATAGATACATAGATACATAGATACATAGATAGATAGATAGATAGATAGATAGATAGATACATAGATACATACATACATACATACATAGATACATAGATACATAGATACATAGATACATACATACATACATACATACATAGATACATAGATACATAGATACATACATAGATACATAGATACATAGATACATAGATACATAGATACATACATACATACATACGACATAGATAGATAGATAGATAGATAGATAGATAGATAGATACATAGATACATAGATACATAGATACATAGATAGATAGATAGATACATAGATACATACATACATACATAGATACATAGATACATAGATACATAGATACATAGATACATAGATACATACATACATACATACATAGATACATAGATACATAGATACATACATACATACATAGATAGATAGATAGATAGATAGATACATAGATACATAGATACATAGATACATAGATAGATAGATAGATACATAGATACATACATACATACATAGATACATAGATACATAGATACATACATAGATACATAGATACATACATAGATACATAGATACATAGATACATAGATACATACATACATAGATACATACATACATACATAGATACATAGATACATAGATACATACATACATATATATATTATTGTCTATATATATATATATACATACCGTATATAAAAGGCACCAAAGAAAAGCCATCGAATTCTCGGTTTCCGCACCGAGATCACCGTGAAGCACGTGGGGATGATGGCTGGTGGCACAGGCATCACTCCCATGTTGCAGGTGGTGCAGGCTGCCCTAAGGGATAGCAATGACAGCTGCAATTTCTACATGCGCCTGGGTGGCTTTTTTGCCGCGATGATCGATGACTTGCGTGGCATCAGTTGCATCAATAGGATGAACTATCTAATTTTTCAGAAGACCCCAACAAAAGAAAAGTAGGTCATCACAATTTTATAATATGCTAATATATTTTAATACAATTTTCGTAGTAGTTTTTTCTGTTCCGGGCCATACCATTTGCAGTCTTTGCTGGCAATTTAAAACCTAAACCGAATGTGGCGTGCTGTGCTTGACCCACTTGCAGCTGGTGTAGGACACATTTAAATTGACTGGAGCCAAGGATTTATGCCAACAAGACAGAGGATGACATTCTCTGCCAGAAGCCCAGAGATCAGATTTCAATATGCCAGATTGACATGGATGTTGCAAGAATTAGCCATATTTGGGGACAATTAGATTAGATATAATTAGGATGTAGGCAGCATTGGATTTTCGTGGTCTTGCTAAGCGTCAATAGAATCTTAGCATGTTGGCCTTGCAGGGAAGTGATGAGCAATGCGATGTTGTAGATACAATACCGCGTATCTTGGATAATCTTGGATATATATATATACTGTCTACGATGTATGTATATATAATTATATATAATCCCTTCCCCCTATTACTAACCCCCCTAAATAATAAAAACTAGGGTCCGTCTCCAATTTTGGAAAAATTGAGGTTGGCCAATTTGACTTTTAATTGATCCCCTTTAGGAAACAATTTAAACATGAAGCTACCATTTGTGGGTTTCACCCCCTCATAATAAAAACTAGTCAACCCCGGGGTGTTTTTTATTAGGGTCCGTCTTTTAAGGTCTAAAAAAAGTATTTTATATTAATGTTTTGAATTTAATATTAGGGGAAAGCTTTGAAATCCAATTTTTGGCAATATGTTAATTAGATTTTAAAAGGAAATCGAATCGACTTTGAAGCAGGAAAAAAAAGTTCTTTATAATAAGGTTTTTCATTTGATATTAGGGGAAAGCTTCGAAATCCAATTTTCGGCAATATTTTGATTAGATTTTAAAAGGAAACCTAATCGATTTTTAAATAGAAAACTTTAGTTTTTTTATATTAAGGTTTTTAATTTGATATTAGGGGAAAGCTTCGAAATTCAATTTTTGGCAATATTTCAAATTAGATTTTAAAAGGAAATCTATATAATCGATTTTGACATAGAGAAAAAAACAAAAATTATATTAGAGTTTTTAATTTAATATTGGGGGAAAGCTTCGAAATCCAATTTTTGGCAATATGTCAAATAAATTTTTAAAGGAAATCTACCCCCTGGTAAATTAACATAGACCTTGAAAATCACAATTTTTTAATGGACACTAGTCTTCCAACCCCTATCTGCCAGGGTCTATGTTAATTTACCAGAGGGTAATCGATTTTGAAATAGAAAATTTTCGTTTTTTATATTGGGGTTTTAATTTGATATTAGGGGAAAGCTTCGAAATCCAATTTTTGGTAATATTTTGATTAGATTTTAAAAGGACATCTAATCGATTTTGAATTAGAAAAAACACGTTTTCTTCTTGATGTTCATTGCACAGGTAGAGAAATGCTAGATGACCTTGCAAAGACAAGTCAAGGACAGGCCTCCCAAAGAATGGCATCTGCTACAGAATCTGCTACAGAATCTGCTATGGGAGTATCAATCTGTAGCGGCTTAAATCGTCACCATGCCAGGACGATTTAAACTTCACTACACCTTGGACTTCCCACCTTCCAATTGGAACCAGAAGAAGGGCTTCATCACCGCAGAAATGTGAGCCTGGCAACTTGTTTGGGGGGCAAGGCTGGTGCTAAATCCACTTGACACTTCGCTTGGTGCCAGGCTGCCATGGATTTCTTGGAGTCAGACTTGGGGTCGATGTCGTCATGAAACCCTAAGAAACCCCACGAGAAAAGGCGAGTACTTCATCTCCCTGGACTAGGACACCCAGAAGTCCCTGATTTTTCTCGGGAGATAAACTGGCTTGGTGTCCCCGCAGCTTTTTCTATCAAGATGGCATGGACGGAAGACATGCCACAAGTACATTCCTTGACTTGAGGCCTGCTTTGTGAAAAATCCTGTGATTGGACCGTGTCATGTTCCTATCAAGATGCCATTGGTATGTACCCAATTTTCAGACCCCATTTAAGATCATCCGAATTCAATGACACAGATGTTTCGAACCTTGAAATTTCAATGATACGAATTGAAGCCGCAAATGTGAAGGTGAAGGATGTAGCGAACCATCCCAATTTGTGGCTTAGCCAATGGCTTGATCATTTCCCTCGTAATCATCCCATGTGTTCAGAAAATCCACCATTTCAACAGTGATACTGTTGGGCATATGGCTGCCTGTTGGGGGTAGCCATATTTGGTGATATTTGCATGTTGCTTCATTAAACATGTCATCTAGTGATATCTAGTGTATCTATTTTTCTTCAGCAGCCACCAGGACAGATGATGTCTCAACAAGGTGCCAAATGGGTAACAAATCAGGAGCTGGATGGGATTATATATGCTACGGATCTACGGCTTGTCCAAGTGGGATGTGTGTACATATTACTGTACGTATGCATGTAATATCATGATTAATCGTGTATACTTGATATGTATGCAATTGGTTTTATGGATGATTGAAGAAGATGTCACAATCTGAATCCCTAAGTCATTGGTCTCGATGGTGGACCCTGAGATCACACGGCCACAGGTTTTTCCCATGACTGTACATGTGGAGGTTTCCTAAAAGGGGGGTACCCCTAAATCATCTATCTTAATAGGATTTTCCATTACACACCATCCATTTTGGGGTATCCCCATTTATGGAAACCTCCATATATTTGTATATTGTTAAAATGGCCGGAAGCCGAACCAAGGCGCTTCGGTTTTTTTTTAAAACTGGACACTTTATTCTCTTTGGTTTCACTTGGTTGGGGAATGGCCCATTGCTTGGTGAAAGTCCATTCGTATCCAATATCCATCCAATCATGTTGGTTGGATTTGTCTCCATTTCTGTAATACTTTCCCGCGGAATCAAACATGGCTTGCTGGAAAATTCTCTGTTTAGTTCGATGATGTTTCCAGTTCCTAGATGTGTAGGGGATTTCCCAGCTAGACATGTTCAATGTCCGGAGGGTATCACCATTATATTCAACATGAAAACCCTTTTATGATTATCAACATTTGGTCCCATTAAGTCAGAGGAAACAAGCACAATGTCTCCATTATGCTTACTAACCAATGTATATATATATTACTGTTTGAAGTGAAAACTGCAAATGGGAAACAGTTATAGTTTCCTCGGCAATATGTTTGAAATGGGGGTTTCCCCAGTAACTCAGTCATTTTTCCCCAAATCATCCAAGTCATTAGGCCATGTTAGTAGCGAAAGCCATGGTGACCTGCGGATCCACCATTTCGCAGGATTTGGCCCACCTGATGTACAGCATATTCCTTTGCCCCGGCTTGTGGCTTGCTCACATTGGGCTACACGTGAAGTTACAGGAACAATATAATAGTAATAATAATGATACTGATACTAATAACAATTCAATAATAGTATAGTACTAATATGATATAGTAAACATATAACAATATAGTATGATAATATAATGATATCATAATATAATAATATAGTAACATACTAATATAATGATATAGTAATATAATAATATAATAATATGATAATATGATAATATGATAATAGCATAATGTAATGATTTAAGAATATGACAACATATTAATATATTAGTATGGTAATACACATAGAATAAAACACACTATATATATATGTAATACGATATATACATATTAATTTATATATAAAGACAAGATATACCATATCATTATATGATATAGATATACATGATATGTTATTCCATATTACATATTACTTTTTTTTTGATAAAAGAACCATGCATGAACATGTATAATTATACACATCATAAATCTTATTACACATGCTGATATCATAAGTACTATATTAATGCTGTGTTTATGGATACAATGTCAACCATTTATGGAGATATCATGGAATATGAGCGTTTCAAAAGTGAGGTCTCCCAGTTGTCGGGACAGGAAAAACATCCAGTTGTCATTGGGGAAATCACTGCTGTTTCACGGTCACTTAGAGAAACCCGAGTTGCTGGGATCAAAAAACTAGGGCAACATGGCATGAAAAATCTGCAATAGCATGAGAATCTATATACAAATGATGCGAGCGATGGTTAATTAGACATATTGATTGAAGCATACTTTCAAGATCGTTTAAGACAACTGGTTTGAGGGCCGTAAACTTATCTAATATGATAGCGCGTATCGACCCAGGCGACCCATGTGCGTGGCTCATGCCCTCACAGATGGCCGACCTTTTTTTGTGTTTTTTTTTAAATCAGTTGTTTCCACGAAAGAACTGGAAACATCATGAAACAGCTGGACACATTCTGTGGGATCAGCTCCAATCAGATCAGGTGAACTCAGAAAATCACCGATGTTTCTGGTGAAATCCACGTTGTGAAGATGACATCCCAAAGCCAACCGTTCCTCCCCGGTTACCGTGCATCCTTTTTCTTATGATTGTTCAGTGAATCCAAAAAGAAAAATGATTCAAGTCCATGTGTTTCAGTCCAAGATACATTGATATTTTTTGGTTTAGGATATGTTCGAAACGGTTTGAGTCATTAAAATCTCAATTTCTCTTTCGTGATCATGATCTAATCATTAGATTATTAGATTTTATCATTTGTTCTTGATTTTAACAAGTTTAATGATTTACATCATATGAATCATATATGGGTTTGATATTATATATAGATCTTATTTCTATTCTGCATCTCATCAATTTCTCATCTTTTCTTTGGATTGAAGTCGGATTCAGAAACTCCACACGCTTCAGAATCTCACCGTCGTTTTCAGTTCATCAACTTTTCATAATTTAACTTTCCATATATGGACTTCCATAATAACTTCATAAAAACTTCCTTACTTCCCTTCCATAAAAACGTTTTTTTGCTGAACGGTTCCTTCCCTTTCGAATCCGGGAGTGGTGACTGGACCAAGGTTGCCCCGTCTGGATCAGCGCCCGTTCTTGGAGCTCCTGAGCGAAAAAACGGGCGAACTGGAGATCGAGGGTTGTCCGAAGTTGTGGGTGCTATAGTTTATCTATGTTTGTCTATGTTTATCTATGTTTATCTATGTTTATCTATGTTTATCTGGTTTCGTAAAGGTTCATGATGGTTGATAATGGTGAAAGTAGTGAATGCATGTTGCTGAGTTAAGTATGGTTATGTATGCTTCACAATACTGGTTTTGTTATAAAGCTGGGAACACTCCCATCCCCCAGATTCAGTACCCGCGATTTTGGGGCCCCAATGTGCCAATGAATAGATCCAATGCATTCTACCATGCTTTTGTGTTGGGGTAGTTCATATGATGGGGAGAGAGGATGATCAACCTTCAAAATTCACACCCGACAAAATCTGAAGAAACTCGCACAATTCAGATTAGCAAATGGTAACACCTTAGATACCATTTGGATCCGTTTGGGGTTGTCCGAAAATGGGGTTGGGACCTCAGTGCAAATTGCCCTTGAATAAAAGGACAATCGTGATTTCCTAAAGCAGCGCATGAACATAGGGCACCCCATTTTCAAGCAAGCTATATAATATCAACTATTAGAAATGAGATATGGAACAACCACTTGGGAATTGCTTTTTTTGAGCCGAAGTTCAGACATTTTTCACACATATTGATGAAGCTTGAGTTCTTTCTTGATTTTAATCAGGATCCATGGCGGATAAACAGTTTGTTGGCCCAACTGGATCGTTTGGATCATCACTGATTCATCATCTGATGGGTTTCAGGCATCACGCCCTAGCGATTCGAAGGACGTCGAGGTGTTGGCGGTTTCGGTGAAGCTGCTACTTGAAAGCTGGAGAATTTTGAATAGGATATTGGTGTAACTAATTATTCAGGTCTATATTTTTAGCAGGAGTAAGTACTTACGTAATTTACCGTAAATCTGGCAACTACAACTATCCCGTTAGTGAGCCTTATTTCAGGCTTGTGATGATTTGGACTCAGCAAAATACTATAGTAAATGCCTATGTGAAGAATTGTTTAATCAGATCATTGGGGCTTAATATTGCCATTTGCATGGGGGAAAACGATGGTTAGCGTATTTTTTGACAAACGCATGGATGGGTAGGGGTTCGGTTTGTTGAGTTGCAATTCCTACAAGATTCACACTGGCCTCCAATTTTCATGAAAACATCCAGAAAACATCGAAACATGGCTGGCTGTAACCATCTATTTTAGGCTTCCATTGCCCGTGTTATAGATTGAAGGCTAGCTCCGACAACCCTACCATCGTGGACTCAGGATAGCTCTTCATAGTCGGGTGTCGTAGCCATGGCAAGCCATGGCCGAAAACCTTCAGAAACACTTTGGAAACGGACCAGAGGATCCAGAAGTGGGAATATTCCTTGAAATTTCGCCCAAAACCAATAGGCCTCAAAAAAATCAGTCTGAAAACGGGGTATACCCAGTCGCCACAAGTCGGGTTTTAATATGTTTCAATACTCATGGTCATCCAGGACAACTGGGAGAAACCCAGATGACGTTTTAGGGAAACCTCAATCATCCTCAATCTATATGGTCAAACTTGCACATCCTTACACCATGTTAGATATACCATTGATATACTCTGGTTGGTGGTTTGGAACTTTTTTTAATTTGTCTCATCATATTGGAAATGTCATCATCCCAACTGACTCATATTTTCAGGGGTAGGTATACCACCAACCAGTACTGATATACCCTATTTTGGATGGTTAACAACCATAAATATCCATCAATCCCATCCGTCAATGCCTGGGGCTCCCATTTGCCTAGCAGGTCTTCGATGCCACGAGGGGCGAGGCCACCCGTTACATGGTGAACTCATGGGGATGACATGACCGGCCGTTGCTGTGTGAAAATAGAGCACCTGATCATTCCAGTTTTCCTTCTGGAGTTGCCACCAATTGGGGCCCATCCCCCATTTTTTCACAAACCTAGCAGCTATGAAGAACCATTTTTTTCGAAAATAATCTCCCACTGGCATGTTTTCACGTGTTTTCCATACCTATGCGAGGTTTCTGGTTTCGGTATTTTCAATTTTTTATGCTGTAAACCTGCAGGTTTTGCAACGCTCGGCGAAAAAGCCTGGCGATGCGTGGGAAGAGGCTCATTGCTGGTGGTATATATACCCTCTGGTAAACTAACATAGCTATGGAAAATCACCATTTTTCATGGGAAAATCCACTATAAATAGCCATTTTCCATTGCTATGTTAGTTCACCAGAGGGTATATAGCTTGTGTAACCAACAAACTTGGGGCATGCCATTGCTGGTGGGGACCTGGAGGATCTTAAGCTGTTTTTTTATGGCAGTTTTCCATGGGATGGACAACTCCGCCTTGCCAGGCCCAATGTCTTTTCTATGTAAAGGTACATTGCGTAGTACGGGACACTCCTACAACATTCCCTTTTTATTCATTTTATTCCAAATATTTCAATTTCATTTGAAATAATGCTATTTCATTCCAAATAATCATGTTTCATTCCAAAAAAGCATCAATGCTCTTTAGATTAGTTTAAACAACTATTTCCATATGTTTTTGTTATAGCTGGTTTTCTTCTGTTTCTGTTTTTTCTAGAATTCTGCGGATTGTCTATTGTTTTAGATTTATTTTGTTTCTCTCAGATTTTTAAGTTTTTGTGTTATTGTCATTTAGTTTTTTTTGAACGTTTTGGATAAATAGGTTTTTGAGTTTTTTCCCGCTTTGTTTACTTTATCTTAGGTTTTTTTTGTTTTTTTGATTCTTAGAGTTTTTTTTTTTCGCTTTGTTTGATACTGTTTGATTTTTTGATTTTTTTCTTTAATGTTCAAGTTTTTTTTGAAAGGATAGGAACTTTTAGGAGTGGCCCTGTCAGGAGTAGCCCAGGGCTCTTTAATGACAATGAACGGTTTGATGCTAAAACATGACCAACAGTGGATCCCTTGAAGCCTTGGTCTGTTGCTACCCGAATGTTTTGACCATCCATTCGAAATGCTATCGGTTTTAGTGTATATACGTATAGCAAGCAAAAACAGAGGGAAGGGATGGGCCACTAGAATGTCAAATTTATCATAATTGTTCAGTAAACATTTTAGTGGGATTTGACGAATCTCCAACTTTGTTTGGGGCCAAAGAGATAATATGAGATAATCATGAAACACAAATTAAGCCGTTAATTAATAAATCTGACAAAATCAGATGACAAAATTAGGCTTAGGCGGCGCCGTTCGCCCAGACCCTAACTTGATGCATGTTGAATGTTCAAGATCTTCAATGAGGGATCAATTCCCCCTCTTTTTAACTCCAGTGACACTGATTGACTTTTAACATGGGATCAAATCACCCATAGCATGTCGAGAGATATGGGGAAAGTGATGTTTTCCGGGAAATACCACGGTTTGAGCCATTCATCAAGACATCATCCAATTCATTCCGGGCAAACGGCACATCCTTCCTGTAAAGTCACTACATCTCAACCTTAATCACTTTCCTCAGTAACGAAATAATAAGCGATTAGATGCTGCATTTCATGAATCATATTTCACTATATGAGTAACCGACAAGATTATTGTAATACTAATTTAGTCTTGCTTCGCCTTGGCCTTTCCGAGGTTGCACAAAACCTTCATAACCGATAGGGGACGACCCTAATTTGTGCATGGCATTAAATTTAACATATAATTTTGTCCGCTACTCATATAATTATCTAAAAATTATATCACATAGTAGTGAATTGTATTATGTGATCATCAATAAAACACCCATCTCAAAACGGGTTTTCTCTTCACCGGCCACTACTCCGGTAGGCATCCGATAGCAGCAAGAGCAGTGAAGGGTTTCGATGCTCGGCCGTACTGTGAGTAGCCTTTGGTTCAAGAGAAAAAGAGTGGTGAATATAAGGCTATGGATCAATACCTATGGATATCATTTATAAGGGGGATGAACATCCATTTACCAGCTATTTTGAATATATGTGACATACATATATATATATAATTATATATATATGATAATCTATGTTTTTTTATTAGTGGTTAATATCTATTTATAGTGGGTAATTTGGAACATCGCCCATGTGGCTTGATAATTTTCCTATCAAACATGGTAGTTGTCAAACCAAAAAACGTGAACTGGAAAGTGCATTTTTCTAATCTCTGTCTATGTATCAACTGTTGCTTTATTGCAACGGTTACAAATACCCTCTGGTAATTTAGCATAGCTATTGAAAGTCAGCATGTTTAATGGATAAATCAACTATAAATGGGCCATTTTCAATAGCTATGTTAGTTTACCAGAGGGTATACCCAATCATGTACCACTAGCATTTGGGAATATTTAGGCCTCGTATTTTGACCGGGGTTTATCACTGGGTATACTGTATCAACTCAGGTTATCGAATGGTTTCCTATCTCATGAGTTTGTGAAATACTTCAAAAAAAACAAACGGTGACAGACAGATGTTCCTTTTCATGGGGTTTATCCACATAATAACACCAGTGTATCACATTCTATCACCATTCTATATCACTATTTTCTCACCATTACATCACGATATCGCCCTTGTATTCCCATCATATCACTACCACCTTTGTACCACCAGATCCTCTATCACTACAAGGTGGGGTTTAAAAATGGGAGTCGTTCGGTCCATGTAAGGGTTCTAAATTGCCAAGGCCAGGGTTACAACATGAGACCCAGCGAAGGTTTTTTTCTGAGTTAGCGAAAGTAACTTTGTTTGGGAAAAAGATTTAGGGAACGATTTGAACATGAGCCCCCCGCGAAAGATAAACGTGGGGTTCGGGAAAGATTCGCGAAAGTGCTTTTTTGATTCGCGAAGAACGGCCGTTTGCAGAAAAAATAATTTAGAGCAACCACCATATATATATATAATTATATATAATATAATATATAATATATAATAGTTAAAATATACATGTACATAGCACTGTACACCCCTCCATGTTGTCATGTTGTGTCTTGTCTTTTGTACTGCTGTACTTCAATTTGTAAAGCGACTGAATATTTTGGCTCAAGATAAAACAAGCAG
>Ga0126342_10020190_pt1 | contig 11227 bp, 7 predicted proteins | sample Cyp1metagenome_FD_92528 | JGI IMG/M metagenome (GOLD analysis project Ga0126342, IMG submission 92528) | Coral microbial communities from Lord Howe Island, Old Settlement Bay, Australia - Cyphastrea 1 metagenome | ecosystem: Host-associated > Invertebrates > Cnidaria > Coral ...
GGGGGGGGGGGAGGGGGGGGGGTGGCAGGGCCTGGTGCATATATATATATATAACCTTAGTGGAGTTATTATCCCAATTGTTGTTACTGTTAAGGGCCATACCTGTGAGGACATGGAATTATATCCACGGAGGGAACATCTGAGATACTGTGGACGGCGGCATCCTGCACCGCACCAGTTGGTAATGATTGGGATTTCACCACTGGGATTCCTATGAAACACTGGTTTATAATGGGATGAGAATGGGATAAATCTACGAACTGGTGCAGAACTTCTTCCCAGTATCTTTGGGGGAATACTTCGAGTAGGAAGATCTAAATCCCAGCGGGGTTGAACATGGACCAGGCAATCCCAATGAGGAGAATGAGGAACAACCGTTTTTTTCACCGAATGAGGTAGCAAATTTTCAATATATAGTTAGCCTAATCCCCAGATACCTAAGTTGGTTATTAACTAGGGTTAAGTTTTGTTTTATGACGGTTTGTGGTCGTTTTGGCAAACTACTTGGGGGAACATCAACCAACCAACATAGGGGGGCATCACCCACCTGTAATTTCAGGGACCATTCCCCTTCATCCTACCCGCAGGATGGCTACAGTCGCTCGGCACTGTCGATGAAAACGTTTGCTTCGGATGTTAAGAGGACTGCAGAACTGCCGCTATCGAAGAAATCGTCAATTTAGCCAATTTATTGCTGGTTGGTGGTTTGGAACATGACTTTTATTTTTCCATCATATTGGGAATGTCATCATCCCAACTGACGAACTCCATCATTTTTCAGAGGGGTTGTTTTACAACCAGAAATTGGATCCTTAGGGGTCCCTGATGTCCCTGATCCTTAGAGATCCTTAGGCAATCTGAAACGGCCTTTCGCGGATCCGCACCGGAATGTAGTGGATCTATATTAGGTGATCATTTTTTCACCGGTCAACGGTTGTTTCTTTATCATTATCATTCATGATTTTCTGCATGAAAGCATGTTACTATCCCACTATGAATGGGATGATTGGATCTCCGTCAACATGATTGACAGCTAAACTGCATTATTAAACCATTATTAACCATAGATTATCCATAGGTTAACCATTATTAACCATATAAACCATATTAAACCTCCATTTTTGCATCTCCTTCATCGGTTCGCGAGTCGAAGTTTGGAGACTAAAATCGCAAACCCTCAAAAGTGGCCATGCCATGGTCGCGAACGACAAAAATGATGGCCTGCACGGCGCTTCCCAGAAATCATGGTAAATCGTGATGCACAAAAGATTAATGGTACATCTGGAAGTCTCTGCGCGATTTGTCTCGGAAATATGGAGATCAACTCACCAAAGCCAGCATTGTTTGATCATTTACTCACCATAAACCCCAGCATTTCTGAATGAAACCACCATTTTTCCAGCATCGAAGCCATGGTGCCCAGGTCGCGCGGCGCAAGAGGATGAGGCGGATTTTTATAGGAATTAGCCTTCAAAAAGTGATAAACATCATGGAAAAAGTTACTGATTCTTGCGGTTTTTATATGGTTTAGTGGATATGTTGGTTGGAGTTTAGAGAATTCGATTTTGTTGTGGTTTGATGAAAAGTTTGGTTGGATTCTTTTAGACACTTCGATCTTTGATGATTGTTTCAAGCTGGGGACAAGAAGTTCGGAATTGCGAAGTTGGTAACAGACTGAATTCTGCATGGCATGATCATCAATCTATAGGGATTCACATATACCAATTGTGCTTGCACATGCTTGCACCTATGGCAGGGATGACCAAGAACCCCATGACAAGTTGCCATTTTTTGTGACCAGCAATCATACTTGAATCATATCAGAAAATCCAATAGATCCTCGACCCATGAAGAAATGGACAGTCAAGGGGAAGTGGAGAGGTTTTTCGGATCAAGAAGGAGCCTGTGACTTGGTGTTGATGGTATCCAATGATCCAACAATCCTTACCCAAATGCGAACCATGGTGCTGGTATATTTACCTACAACATAACTGGGTGATTATTACCGGTAAATGTTGGTAAGTATTCCAGCACCATGGTTAGACAATGATGTTTTGCCCTGAAACAAGGGATGAAAATTGTTTGACATGAGTTTTATCAGCAAAAGTTGGGGGTTAACCAGCAATGGTTGGACAAACGCTATGACACCAACAATTTGATATTTCACCCATGCTCAGATTATAAATTATGGCACACACACAATAAGTATTAGGATCCACACATATCAAAGATGAAAAGCAAATCCCTTGAATACTCCCCCCAGAGTGTTAGACAGCCGCCCAAGAAACCTTGATTTAGTGGGTCTGTTCATTTTGGGGGGCTCATATGGTGAATATACTTTGGAAAGTTTGGTGTAATATTGGATCAATGATTTTTGGGCGGAATGTTCTCGGTGAATGATATTATATGATATTATATGAGGTCGATTCACGCATAGATTCCCTTTCTGGTCCACAGAAAAATAATTGGTGTACAATTTGCTTTGATCCATGGGCGGCCCTTTTTAAAGCGATGCCCAGCAGTAGCGAAAGTGCGGTGTTTGTGTCAGGTGTCAGCACATATTTGCCATGCTTTTTACTTTATACCACATATGGCAAATGTCCTATCTACTTGATTCTACTTGGTAGATCTTGGTAGTGAATTGGGCATGGAACGATTGTCTTTTCTTCAGATAAGAAAAAAATGTTCCTGCCGTTGTGACGTGGCAGGTTGGTGACTACAAGATCTTTGAAGTGGAGGTGTGGTAGTCCGAAAAAGGGAATTTCTCTGGGATTTGACTTGGTCATTTCCTCGACAACCAGAATTGTTTTTTCAGAGTCGAAGTCGCCAACCAGAACTGGTTGGTGGTTTGGAACATTTGGATGATTTTTCCATATTTTTCCATATATTGGGAATAATAATCCAACCTGACTTTCATACCTTCCAGAGCGGTAGGTTGTTTTACCACCAACCAGAGAAGCTGTGTAACAAAAATCATCAAAAACGGCTGTGTGTTTTGTTTCGTTGGCCTTGGACCACCCTGAGTCGTTAGCCACGAAGTCGTCGCGGCCAGAGTCTGTAGTTCTTCATTGGGTGCTATATAATGCTCTCGTTATTTTATACAGTGCCATATATTATCCATAAAGTATAAGAATTTATAAGAATGTGTTTTTTCCTCAGCATACTCTGGGGAACATCTTAAGATGTTTTTCTAATATCACGAATCAACTTTTTTTTTTTTAAATGTTGGGTGCGTCTATCTCAGAATACTTTTCCTATCGCATAAAAAAATGGTAACATCACAAGACCTGCCTTTACGGAAGAATCCCCCAATCCAAGGTTTCTTTCTGATTCGGAAATTAGATCAGAATATCATAGAATATCACATGTACATTTTTTTACTTTCCATATATTGGGAATGTCATCATCCCAACTGACGAACTCATATTTTTCAGAGGGGTTGTTTTACCACCAACCATATATATATATATATATATTTATTAACCATCATTAAAACATATATTAACTATTATTAACCATCATTAAAACATATATTAACCATTATTAACAATCATTAACCATATATTAACCATTATTAACCATCATTAAAACATATATTAACCAAAAAATCATCATCATTAACCAACCACCAACCAGGTATGCTCGTTGCATCCCAAAATGTGGAGATCAGGGGACAGTCCGCTGGCCTTGGAACCAGGTCTTTCGACATGGCGCCGCTGGCCTTTGTCCGGCGGTTGTGCCCTGGTCGGCTTACCAGGGCCAAATGGTTGTGCAGTTGAAGTGAAACTGGGGATGTCCCCAAAATTGGATGAACTTGGGGTAAATCCCATGGAAAATCCCAAGAGTGATCCATGAAATAGTGATCCCCATAGTGATCGAACTCTCCATCCAGGGAGTGGCCGAACTTTTTTTAGGTGGGTGAATTCTTCTACAGATGTAGTAAGCTTCAAAGATTTATAACTGGTTTATTTCATGATATATAACCTTAGTCATAATACATAACCTTAGTTACAAGAGTTATAATCCCATGTAGAACCGTTCTGATGGGTCTCCACTTGGGGTCCAAGGTGACAAGGGCGGTGGCCCCGTGAGTGAATCCAGAAAGACTGTAGACCAGGCTCTGTACAACAGATCTATACGGTCTATACGCTCTTACAGACTCTTACAGCCTCTTAAAATACATGGTATAGTTTGACTCAGTCAGTATTTGGGGATGCGTAGCTTGTCATCTTGAGAGTTTGGAATTGGTTTACCCTATGGTATACTAACAGTCTGCTGTGGAAATCATCATTTTTTATAGGTAAATCAAAATTATTTCATGTTCAATAGCAAACTGTTAGTCATTACCAGAGGGTAACCATAATGACCATGGATGGTATAGAAATAACATCAAATAACCATGGATGGGATATGGTGATCCCATGGTTACATCTCATAGTTACCCTCTGGTAAACATACAAAAAGCTATTGAAAATGACCATTTATAGTTATTATAGTGGATTCTCCCATTGAAAATGGTGGATCTTTCAGATCTTTCCATAGTTTTTTGTAGGTTTACCAGGCCGGGTACATCTCAAACCTCACATCTTCGCAACGGCGCGGCTTGGCTTCGCAACGATTGGCCCAGGTCCACGTCTACCACGTGTGTCGTGTGGGACCCCGCTTTGGACGCACCCAGGCGAGGTGCTGGTGGGGGAACTGCTACCGGTGCTGCCTGGGGGCCATTATATCAACATATAGTTACTGGAAACCCATATGATAAGAATTTATGTTATCCATATAGCCTACTGGTAAGGTTGGCTTTGGAAGTAATGGAGGTTTCCCAAGGTTTCCCAAGCAATAGCTGGATGGTTTATAGTGGAAAATCCCTTAAAAAATCCCATGAAAATGGATGATGAACAGGAGCAGCCACATTTTAGGAAACCTCCAAATCATCCACTTGAATAGGACTTTCCATGATAAACCATCCAGCTATTGGGGTACCCCCATTTATGGAAACCTCCAAATATATACAAGGTGGTGCCCAAGTTATAAATTGGTTTACAAACCACAGAAACTAGTTTGATGTATCATATACCATCATATACCATAAGCCGTAGATATTGGGGATATCACAACCAACTTGGCTAACAAACTGTGGCACCAACGATGAGTCAAGATGTTGTAAGATGTTACAATCGTGGCACCATCTGGTGGGGATCTAGAGCAAAATACATTGGAACACCGGACAGGTCGCAAAAGAGCTTGGGGATACAAAGCATATTTCGAATGTATGATGAACTGCTTGGTGGTTTCAAACATTGTTTATTTTCCATCATATATGGGATAATCATCCCAACTGACGAACTCATATTTTTCAGAAGGGGTTGAAACCATCAATCACAGAATTGGATGGCGGGAAAATTTACAGGAAACCCCTATATTTGATGGTAAAAAAACATGGTTTCCTGTAGATTTTCCCTTAAACCAATCCATTGAACCAACCAGAATATTAATGATGAATGTTTAGGTCTTGAAAATCTTGGAATCTCTGGAATATCAACTATATCAACCAACCAATGGCTGGGATTTTTCCAGTGCTCAACCACTTTTGGCGGTGAAAAAAGGCTGTCTTGCCACCATCTCTGGGAGCCAAGGAATTCAGAGCGGTGAACAGTTGGAGTACCAGAGCGGTTTCCACAAGGTGGTGCCCCCGTTCGATAGCTAAGGTGATATAGCTATAGTTAATGGGATTATACACCAACAAACATAACTTGGGGGCCACCACCTTGTATGCCCGAAAAACCGCCATAAATTGGATGATGACTCAGCCGTAACTGTTTGGTTATAATTAGCTGCAAGACTGTTTGGCCGTGGTTTTGTTAGCAGATGCCTCGACCCAGAAACCTTTAACAGCACTTGGTGACACTTTTCATTCGAAAAAAACAAATACAGTACCATGGCGCGGTTCAGTACCAACGGTTTATGGCGAATGGCTGTTACCAGGCATAAATGAGTGATAAATCTAATTCTACATGGTTTAACATATGTTTTCCTAAAATAGGGGAACAATATATACTATATACGGCATATACCAATTTTAATGTATTCACCAAAACAAGTTTGTAATTTGAGCCTTGCTTTTGGTCTCATCAAGATGGTCCAGAGTTCACTCCCATAGAGAGCAACTGTGTCCGTGTCTAGGGAAACCTGAACAGGATGAATCTAGGATAAGGAACACGACATGTTGGTGGTTTGGAACATGATTTCTTTTTTTTCTATCAGTTGGTGGTTGGTGGTTAATAGTGATGGTTAATAGTGGTTAATAGGCTATAAACCAACAACAATGGGAATATGATGGTGATCTGGTTGGTGGTTTGGAACATGACTGGATTATGACTTTTCATTCATATTGGGAATGTCATCATCCCAACTGACGAACTCATAGTTTTCAGAGGGGTTGTTTTGCCACCAACCAGCTAGGATAAGAACAGTTCCAAACAGTTTGGGTTTTAATTATTTATATATATATATATATATCAACCATAACAAAACCCTATACTTAAACTAATTCTATAATAACCAATCCATAGATATCTCAACCATAAACCATAACTTTAGCCAAGCTGATCTACTTACTTCCACCAAGTTAGCTAAACGTATTGGGGAGCACCAGATCCATTCCATGGCGCCATGGCGCTGGCGACGCGCTACTGCCAGAAGTTCCCATTGCTAGGCCAGGTAGAAAGAGGGAAAGGATGGCTGAATGTACTGAATATTCCAAAAAAAACCATAGTGACTGGATGATTATTTTACACTTTTACTAGTGATAGTTGTAATAGGTAAATAGTTATAGTGATATGATTTAATAATCATGATAATGGTGACATAATACTGGTGGTAATGTTTACTAATTAATACGAAAAGCCATGATAATACTAAGGAAAAGCGATCAGTTTCTTTTTTATCTGTCTGCTGGTTCCTCTACATATATCATGTCATTATCCAGTGAATTTCCTTAGGTTCTACAAGGTGCGGACACCCCAGCTGTGTATGTGGATTTATAATTTGCATTCATAGCCCTTAAACAGTCATAACTGGTTTAAAATGATATATAACCAACGAGTTAGGAGTTATATTCCCATTAATATCCGCTAAAGGCCATAACTGTATAGTGGTTTCATGGCCAGAAAACCCTAGTGAAATTGGAGTTATCATACACTTTCGCTACCGTAAACCGTGGCCCCAACTTGTATGTCTAGAAGCTTTCCCTCTGGCGGCAGGCTGTGGATTGCAGCTGGCTAGAAGGCTGACATGCCATGTTCATCCTCATCAATAACCAATGATGATTCCTATTATTGTCATCTTACCCTATCTGGTTGGTGGTTTGGACCATTTTTTTTTTCCACAATATATGGAATATATCCCAACTGACTGATATTTTTCAAGATGGTTAAAAACACCAACCAGCTATTGATATCCCTATAAATCCAAAATATCACACAAAATATACGAAAAAAACACCATTATTGGTGAAATCAGCATGAACAGTCACCATCACAAATCACCATTCAAACACATATGATGGACATTTTCTCCTATTGAGATCCCTATTAATATCATCCCTTTTTATATATATATACACTGTATATCCCATATAAATCCATATAAATCCAGGATATCTCCCATGGTCCCATTATGGTCCCAGCACTCCAGGTGCTGCGCTGCAGCGCTGCCGCGAGCGGCTGTTGGACCTCGGAACGGTGGGCGGAACGGATGCGGCCTGCAGGGCCTTGCAGGAGGCGGGTCCACCGCGGACGGCGGGTCGACGACCGAAGCCTGTTTTCCCGAAGCCTGCAAGGTGGTGCCCCCCAAGTGATGTTTGTTGGTTTATAAATGTTATAAATGTTATAAATCCCAATAACTATCGTTATCAACTCCAATTTCACTATGTTTTATAGGTGATTTTTATTCCCATGAAAACTAGTTCGATATATCACCAACAAAAACCATAGTGAAATTGGAGTTATAAACGCACCAACTGAACGCTATCGAACGGGGGCACCACCTTGTGGAAATCATCCCCAAAAAGCTGAAGTTAATTCAGGTTGGTCGTGAAATATGATCATTTTTAGCCAGTTATATGTATTACTATCCATCACTGGCGATTTAAATTTACCATTATCTAGCTTTCTATTGATGTTTATCTGATCATTTTTTGCCAGATGGTGATGGTGATGGTGATGGTGATGGTGATGGTGATGGATGGTGATGGTTAATATTGGTTTCCTACGGATCCAAACACTGTCTGGGAAGGTACCAAAAAAACCTATTGACTATAGTCATCATACCCCAGTCCCACTTCCTAAGAAGGTACGGCTGGATCCATAGGGGTTAATATTGGTTTATGAGTTATGAGAGTTTTTTTTTATGGTTTAAATAAGGGTTTGTTCATAAGTGTTTATATATGTATAATGGATTATAAGGGTTGATAACAATGGTTTTGGAGGGTTGGTACTGATTTATCATGGTTAAAAGTGGTTAACAATATTGCATTTATTGGATTTCACGATCAAAAAATGGGTGTTCCCATATTCACTGATGTTATTCTCCAAATAGAATCTAGGAAACTCTAATGTTTGGTGTTTTTTATTGAGCAACGGGTCTGAGTCTACTGAAACTCATTTCGGATGTTTGCAAAGAATCCACAGAGATTCCTTGGCGTACCCGGAGTTGTTGACCCCCAATGGAAGCTTCCATTTGTTCAATGCCCCAATCAAAAATCACCCGCGGTTTTCCGTTATAACCATGACCAATATAAATAACTTCGATGATTCTGTTGTTCCCCCATGATAACGGAAACCCCAGTCATTCCTCCGCGTATCTGTCACCCGTCCCTGCCTGTGGCGTTTTCAGCTCTGAACTCTGCGCTTGTACGGCCCCCACTGGGGCGCCCATTTGTAAAGACGGCGCGGGGCGGACCATGGGGGTCGCATGCAGTTGCCAGACCGTTGTTGAGGTGCCTCGGTCAACATTTGCTGCGGATCCAATTTATAGATACACCACTAGATACACCCACAGTAGAATTTATAAGTACAACCCTTGAAAAAGGATCGAACAGGCTGAATGGATCCTGTTCGTTTGGTATGATATGTTTCTTTCTATATCTCTTTTTGGAGGTTGCTATGGGAACTGGGATTCCAAGACGATTGACTCACCAATGGCCGATCGAGGCCAGTATGCAGAATCATCTCATGAACAAATGAGTGGGTTGAATGGATGTTCCAGAGTTATGGTCCGGTCATTTACCAGTTACAAGTCAGTGAAATAACCCCATTCATGATCATTTATGGAATGATAATACCATGTGTAGCCATAAGATAAACAATCGTAAAGGATTTTAACTGCAGACGTCTTGCGATCGATATATGTTGCATCTTGCTTTCGTGCCTTCCTACATTAGATCCTATGAGGGGAATCCTTCAACTGGTTCCCTAGTGATTTTGCCAATGCACATAGGAATCCAATCAAAATAGGACGATGATCCCGCTGAACTTTCAGCGCCTTGGGGCACAACGGTAAATGTTGAGCCACCAAATATTAATTAATCATGTATAATCATGTTTACATTCCCAATGACATTTGTATCCAACTTAACTGCATTTAACACTACCACATTCCCTAGTTGCCCTAGTTATTCCCTAGTTCATCTAGGTTTACACAAAAACTTCGCAAAAAATTGGGGCTTATGAGGCCCTGGGGCCTTGTACTCACCTATTCATCCCCTTAAAATTTTCGGGAAAATCTTCCGATGCAGGACCAGTCAACAGAACTGGTGAGCTGCGCGAAGCCGGATGGTGCCGTGGCCATTGAAGATATGGATTGTATTGGATTGTGTATAGAGAGTGATATACCCTCTGGTAAACGTTTACAAAACTAGGGAAATCTCCATATTCTATGGGAAAACTTACTATAGACTAAAAATGGTTATATAACATCTGGTTGGTGGTTTGGAACATGACTTTTATGACTTTCCATATCTTGGGAATAATGATCCCAACTGGCTTTCATATTTTTCAGAGGGGTTGGAACCACCAACCAGGTGATATATCTTGGATTATCAATGTATAGTTTTTTTTTCAAACATAATGGAATCATGATGGATTACATGATTTCGAGCACGTTTGGATGATAATTAGAGTGGGTTTATGGGCGAATGCAAACCATTTATAGTGCTTCAATTGAGATTTTTGGGTTGGTGGTTTCAAATAGCTTCTTATTGTGTACCGTATTTGGGGATCTTATAAACAGAATGATGCTGTTTGTTGATTGGACACATTTGATCAGGGTACAAATGGGAAATTTGTGGTAATAATTAATAAAGTAATACCTTTCATTCTCGCTAAGAGCAAAAGCAAAACTATTTTGATTAGCAACTACCTACTACCAATCGCGATAAGCATGTATCTATACCGTCTATACCGTTATAGTATCTATAGCTAGAATGATTATTTAGTGTCATTGTAAATACTATAGATCAAAAATAAACCAGACAAACACATTTATGATGGTTTGTACCGGTTAATAATCATACTAATCATATCTTTATCCCTAGAATCCAAATGACCCTCTGGTTTTGTCAACGCCCTATAATCCCTTGCTCATAATACTAAACCGACACCCTTGCGAATAATAAACACTTGGGGAAGTTTTTAATATTACTCTCTGGTTATTTGTTACATAGCCATGGAAAATCCCCAAAAGAAATGGAGCTTTCGTTGGGAAAATCGAATCTATTTCGATTGGGGCCATGGCTTTACCATGGCGAAGCGTCAGTCATAACCAGAAGGTAACCACTATTAACCACTATTAAATCACTATTAACCACTATTGGCCATGATTAACCATAGATTAACCAGAGATTAACCATAGATTAACCATAGATTATCCATAGATTAACCATAGATTAACCATAGATTAACCATAGATTAACCATAGATTAACCATAGATTAACCAGAGATTAACCATAGATTAACCAGAGATTAACCATAGATTATCCATAGATTAACCATAGATTAACCATAGATTAACCATAGATTAACCATAGATTAACCATAGATTAACCAGAGATTAACCATAGATTAACCATAGATTAACCAGAGATTAACCATAGATTAACCATAGATTAACCATAGATTAACCAGAGATTAACCATAGATTATCCATAGATTAACCATAGATTAACCA
>Ga0126342_10020191_pt1 | contig 11226 bp, 16 predicted proteins | sample Cyp1metagenome_FD_92528 | JGI IMG/M metagenome (GOLD analysis project Ga0126342, IMG submission 92528) | Coral microbial communities from Lord Howe Island, Old Settlement Bay, Australia - Cyphastrea 1 metagenome | ecosystem: Host-associated > Invertebrates > Cnidaria > Coral ...
AACAAGAACAACAAGAACAACAAGAACAACAAGAACAACAAGAACAACAAGAACAACAAGAACAACAAGAACAACAAGAACAACAAGAACAACAAGAGCAAGAGCAAGAACAAGAACAAGAACAAGAACAACAACAAGAACAACAACAAGAACAACAACAAGAACAACGACAAGAACAACAACAAGAACAACAACAAGAACAACAACAAGAACAACAACAAGAACAACAACAAGAACAACAACAAGAACAACAACAAGAACAACAACAAGAACAACAAGAACAACAAGAACAACAAGAACAACAAGAACAACAACAACAACAACAACAACAACAACAACAACAACAGCTTATCATGGAGTCTCACCGCCTTCAAGAGCAGCAACAACAACAACTTCGTCAGACCCCTCCGACCACCATGTCACCTACACCACCACCGACTACATCGGCTCCCGCAACCAAAGCCCGACCAGTTGAACCTCCAGCACCTACACACACCACTTCATCAGCGAAAACTGCTCCACCGATTCGTATTCCCTCCAAGTCGCCAACAACCGGTGCACCTACACCCAGGCCTCACCGATCGCGCTCTCGCAGACGCTCACATCATCGTCCTCATCGTGTGATTCTACACACCGCCGACCACAACGTCCTCGATCACCACTTCCAAGACAACGCTCCACCACACAGAATCCAAAAAGTCGCCGAACACCCTCACCATATCGCCGCCGATCTCCAGCCCGTCGTCCAGAACCACCTCGCCGACATCACACCCCGGACCCTCCTCGCCGCAGTCGAACGCCTTCCCGGAGCGCCATTGTCCTGACCCCCGCACCACGCAGCTTGGATCCTGGGTTTATTCCTACACCAGATGCTGATGACACCTGGGGTGACTGGAAGAACAACCAACCTGATGCCCATCAAACTGACGACCGACGACCTCGTTCTCCACCAGGTCCTTTTTTGCAAGTACTTCAGCAGCTGCACCCTTGGGCTCGGTTTCCTACAGGGTTGCCACTGGGGACAGTGATGCATCAGATCAAGATCAAGAAGAACACTTCTCGATCGCTACTTACGAACCAGGAGACACTGACATTGAAGAAATGAAGGCAGCAGCAGTTGACCCCGAGCGGGTCCGATGTGTCACAGAACTTGGTAGTTCTCATGTCGTCTCGATTCGAACTGAGTTGGATAATCCTACAAAGATCTTGTAAAACAATTTCATTGACGAGATGTTCAACCAGTTGGCAAAACCCTACATCACGGATGCCAATGAAACTATATACATCAAAGCCAGTCGGTCCACAGTGAACAACAAACAACATTGCAAAGGCCTTTGCCCAAGCTCGGTTGCTCGACATCAACTTAGCAAGGAAAACACAAGGTTTCTTCGTCGAACCGGAATGTTTGCTGACCATCGCGGTACCAACGGGCCTCCCACAGAAGGACATTTTCAAAGGACAGCACTCCGGTACCTATATCAGCTACCACAAAACAAGCTGGGAATCAGTTGTCAAAATTCTGGTGGAAAATTGCGTCCGACCAGCAAGTTGGGCAAAAAACGAAGCCGGCATCCCGACCCAATTCCCATGTTACGGGTTCTTCGGATATTCCTGTGAGATTGCGGACGCCGAGGACTTGAAGCCGTGGCCCATCCGAGTCTGCACTTCCAACCTCTACAAGATTGGCAAAGGACAAAACCCTTCGGGAATCCTGGCCACGTGCCGGTCACCCAAACTCATCCGTGCATGCTCAATCGGGGGTCAACGACCAAATTCAACGCCTCTGTGCGATCGCTGGCATAGCAAAGGGCAAAGACGGTGCAACGGCTATGAACTCCAAGTGCGCATCGGTATCCTATAGGTGGCATCAACCCATCCAGTATTACCAAGGCTCCGATCCCTACCCGCGCTTCTACATCTTCAATCGCAGGAGATCCTCCCGAACCGTCGCCGACGGAACCTACTCCCCCAACAACCCTCGACGCTGCCACCACCTCCACACCAATGGCACCGAACCCAACACCTCACCATCACATTCGTGGACCCGATGACCGCAATGCATATCGTGGCACAACCGAATCTGATCGCCGAGGGCATCATCGAGACACTCACTCTTCTTGGAATCGAACTTCCTCGGATTACCATGGTCGCTACACCTCTCATCGAGAAGCACGCTCTCGTGACCATCGCCGCCGTGAAGGATCTTCGGGATACTACGCCTCCAAACGGAATGCTGACCGCTCCCGCTGGTGATCCCTACGTCAAGGAAAAGCACATTTGAACCGAGTACAACCGGCCTTTTTTGGAGTAACAATGCTTCTCCCGACAGGCACAGGCGTTCGACGCCGCTTCTTCCGTAAAAATCGCTTGCTGTCAATCGTCCGGCCGGAACTTCATTTCGAATATTGCTATAATTTCTTATCATTATGGTTTTCATCTTGCTCCGCAGGTACCAACTTATTTACCTGGATTTTTCCGATTTTCTGATGACCGACCATGGCTGGGGCTAAGCCAAATACCCCAAAACGAAACAAACTGACAAACGTTCCATTGCAAATTGCCTCATGTCGACCATTGAGTGTATTTGGAGATCTCATGCAATTTCAAGCTGGCTTATTCCACACCGTGTACTCCGTTGCGACCTTGGACATCATGGCGTCCCAAGACTTGATCTCTCAGTTTACCCAAGGGTCACCGATGATCCCGGCAACGCAACTGGATCGATCTCGCACTCCTTGACGCCCTCATCAGGAATGGCATCAATCTGCACCGACGTTTCGTGGGCCAATGCGCTATGCAATGGCTGCTTCTCGACCTATGTGGCTTCACCAAGGGATACCTCCACCATCACCCTCAACATCCCCCTGCCCTTCACGACCTTCATGGACGACCCCTCCGCCAACTTCGTCATTCCCACCGACACCTCCTGTTCTACCTCATGGACCTCAAAACTACAACACTTTCACACCTCAGAGATGCGGAACCACTACACCGAGATCACCACCGTCCACTACCTCACCACCTGGCTTTTCCCCCGTCCGTCAGGGATACACCTGCCGCCCGATCGACATCCCACCGATCGATGGATGGAAACCCGACGTTGATTTCCATGACTCCAACAAGGTGAATGGTTTGGACTTCCCTTCGAAAATACGCCAAAGCAGATTCTCGAGCTTCAAAGACATCGAAGGTATGGATCCATTGCAGGTCCCATTGTGGAAATTCTTATATCAAGGTCTTCACAATACTTGGCTTCGTCGCATTGCCTATGGGAGGGAAACCTTTGTGCTCCCTTTCGACAATATCGGCACTACGGTCTTTATCGCAGAATTGGCGGCTCAACTTCGCACCCGGAATGTGGACTTGGACGACAAGCTGGCGGCATACAAATCGCGCGCCTCTGGCCAATACGTCAACCAGAAAGAAGCTACGCAACACATGGCCAAGGAAGTCGCCCAACTTATGCAATCGTGGTTACCGTCGCAACCAGCCGCCGACAATGCCAGCCAACAACGCATTTTGGAACTGGAAGCTGAATTGGCCAAGGTCAAATCGTCGAATACCCAGGCCTTACCCACAACCACTGAAGCACTGGGAAATGCTTCCACGCCCATTGGACGAGCTCTACAGGGGCAACCATCCGCTACATCTTTTGATCCTTCTTGCTTGCTGGTGTCCCCTGGCTCCGTCAACCCCTGGCTCGTGGAGAGCCAACCTTCTTCGCTGACCGAAACGCAGTACAAGAAATGGCTGAAGGACTTGAAACTCCCTTCTCACAAACAGGAAACACTGGAGAAGCAGCTGGAAAAAGTAGCCACATGGTGGAACAGCCAACAGGACGATGCTGTGAAAACGATCCAGAGAGCCAGTGTGGCGATGGGCATTGATCCTTGCAAACACAAGAACGCTTCGACTGACGAGATTGTCCTCAAGGTCATGACTGTCGCGATGCTGATGCACTCCTAAGTATTTGACGTCCCGGGACTCAAAAGCAGCCCGTATCATGCCGGATCTCGCCGTTGCTCATGCATGTATTCTGTCGTTGGCATAGCTCACTCCTTTTACTCTGTCTCCGTCGGTTGATGTCTTTTATGCTTTTCGAATGATTCAAACGGCGCTGATGGGTCAGTACGTGCTACTGCATCCAAAAGGTAATTCCAAACTGCAAGCTCTCCTTAATGGCACTCCGTTTCGGCGTATATTCTTTTGTACGGGTGGCCTTAAGGTCTCTCTCAATTGTTTCAAACATTCGAATGCTGTTTATGTTCGATTTTCTCACATTGCCAATTTCCAACCGAAGTTCTATTTGGGATCCACTTCGTCGTTTGCTCTGGACCGCGAACATTCCCGTTACCGGAAGTTTTTACAAGTGCAGCAGAATAAATTGTCTTGGCCGAAGTAGCTCTGCGATTTTGGTGTAGATACGACAACTTTTGGATGTGGTCGATTTTGCGTATCTACACCAACAAATCCAACTTTTGGGCTTTGGAACAAGCCTTAATTCAATTGTGGCAGCCTCAATTGAACACTCCGTTCATTTATCTATTTTTCAAGTGCCGGAAAGGACTCATTACTCGAACCAAGTTTTCCAGGTCCCGTCAGTTTGGAGCGTTTTCCTTGTGGCGCAAACTTCGATGGAAGTCGACACCCCAACAAGTTCGACGAGCTCTTCACAGTCGACAGTCCCCTATTCCATCGCCGTGTGCAACTTTGGGAAATCATCCAGGATTTCGGAAGCAACTCTATCAGACGCTTCCACATGGAGAAAAAACTCCGGTCCAACGAAATTGGTGCACAGGGATGCTACTTTATCCGACGTCTCGCCAACAACCTTGGAGAACCCCAACGATCCTTTGCCATCAGTACTATCGACAGGGCCTTGAAGTTCTGGAAAGCCAAACGAGTAAGAAACCCTACTCCTCTTCGAGCACCGTGGCTTCTGGCTCCGACCTGGACACGCGATCTCCGCAAACTTCGATCTCACTTCCCATGGCATGTACACATAACCAAACCGTACAATACCACGCTTCAAACCCCGTCTACAGGAGTCGTCTTCACCAAGTACCCCTCGGTTATGGACAGCCTCTGCAACCACAAAGATGGGCTGACGATGAGCCACCTGTTTGTGCTTGTTCCGCCCTACGACAACACACGTACCCTGCAGACCAACACCTTGTCGTCGACGGTGATGCGCTTCACTTCATTGACAAGCTTCTTACATCGGTTGCTGCAGGCTCTCTACAAAACAAGAACTTTCCAGCCTCCAAGGAAATCTACAAGTCCCTGCGTGCAGCATTGGCTACGTGGACAAAAAGGAACTCCCTTCCATCTTTGCGGCATTCCGACCTGGAAGATCTTTGGAAACGGTCCCTCCAGTCTCACCACGCCTCTCTCCTTGACCACATCACCCACAAAGACATTATTGACGATTCAAACAACTCTTCCCCAATGCCATCTTCCACAACGAGGACAAGCGGGCCACTTCTCTTCGAATATTCTGCCCAATGGTCTACTATGAATGCCTCACCAAGACCTTCGCCGATACGTTAGTTTTCAGAAAATTATAGACTCTAGTCCCAACTCCAACTACATCATCGAGAACACCATCGCCGAAATCAGCAAGCAATTTGGCAAGTCCTATCCATGGGCCCTTGGTGCTGGACGCGATCTTCCAAACGCTTACGTCCTCCCAAAGCGCAAGAAGCAGTTCCGCTCGGGCAGACCCATCGTGAGTTTCTTCACCGCACCTTTTTGACCTATGTTGAACTGCATCGCCAAGCTCATCTACCACCTTCTACCACAAGCATTCCCTCACAACCTCGCCAAGGGTGACGTCTTCGACCTCATCAAGCTCCTCAAGAACACCGACTTTGACAACCTCCCGACCCCTCAAATCTACAACCAGGACCTCGCGGGCTTCTTCACCAGCATTGGCACGGACAGATTTTTGGATAGTTGGAGACTCACCTTGAAGTACTTTTGTCCTCTACCATGAGCACCGACCCCGACGAGATCATCTCGGTCAGAGCTTCTACAGGCAACAAGACCGGTGATGTTGTGAAAGGACGAACGTGCCGAACCCTCAACGTGACTCGCAAAATCTTCATTCGTGACATTGAACGCATTATCCTCATGTCCCTGAAGATGACCCAGTTCTCCATCGGCACCTCAGTCTACGAGCAGATCCGCGGCTCACCCATGGGTTCTCCCCTTAGTCCAGCCCTATGTCTGATCGATTGATGGTCGTCGCCCTCTCCGAAGAAATATGGTACCAAACGTACCATACCACGTTAGCCTCAATGGACCTGTCATCTCGCCTCCTTCGATACGTTGACAACCGACTGTTTGGTTGACCCATCCTGGCACTATGAGATCTCGTTCGCAAACTTCCTCCACCCGGAGTTCTACGGCAGCCCCATCATCCTCGAGACGGAACCAGACCAAGAATTTCTGGGTTTTTGTATTGAGTTCGAACCTTTTGCCCTGCGTTATAGCCCTCCTCGTGACTTTAACCAGGTCATGGCACCATTTTCGGCTTCACCGCTGGATGTTCAACTTTCAGGCTTTGTGTCTAGAATGTTTGTGGTCGCCAAATGCGCGCACCCCAAGTCCGAACGGGGTCGAGGTTTTGCCGCACTGCACCGCCGGTACAAAGCTGCAGGGTTCTCTGAACCTGACCTGGTGTCAGCCTCCAAACCGATCCGGCGTTATCTTCGTGTCGCCTCGCTCTGGTGAAAATTTCAGCATCGATTAGTGACTGAGTTTCCCTTGATTATGATTGCGCGACATCAGAACCTTCTAATTAATTCAGGGCCCTGAGCATGCAGCTCAGCATCTTTTCAGCATCTTTATAGCTTTGATGCGGCTCCTTACCGATTACGTTATCAAACGCCTAATAGTATTTGGCTCTCTGACGCTAGATACCACGCCATGGCTTCTTCAGCTTCATTGATGACGATACCGCTTCATGAACCTGTTTTCCAACAGTTCCTCCATGACGTTCATCATGCTTATCTTCTTCTACATCGGGCTATGTCACTACTTCCTCCGACTATGATCCCTGATATTGAGCCTACCCCGCTGCCCAGCACCGGTGTTTGGAACCAACCCGAAGAGCTACAACCAGAGTATTCGGACGCAACCAGTGCTTTCATTGATGGAGCTCCTTCCCCTCGCCGAACACGGAGGATGAAGACAACCACATGGCTGCCTTGGTGAATTACAACTTCCCACGACCTCATCAACATGTTGAAGCTCCGATTCCCGACGCATTCCGGACCCTTCAAAGCTCTCTACGGCATCCGCCACCCCTTCGAAGAAACGCAAGGCGAAGGCGACTCCCAAAGCTCCGGCCAAACGCCGACGAAACTCCACACGATCACCTTCGTGCTCACCCAGCCCTTTGCCTACTTGGACGAATGACGAGAAACAGAAGCTTCGCACACTGAAATCAGACGAAAAATCCTGATTTTCTTGGCGGGTGATTTCCAACAAGATGGGCAAATCCGAACATGATGTTCGCTCGATGTGGAACCAGATCAAGGACAAGTTGGGATGATTAGGCTGTACCGGACCGATTCTTCCTCACCGATATTTGCAGCTTAAAAAACAAAGGTGTCGCGCCGTACTTATGCACTGTGACTTCTCTATTCAAGTCCCATCCAACATTGTCATCTTGATTTTGGCCATGTTCATTCAACTCTTGTATATGATTCCCTACTTTCAGCTCCGTTCAAATCAGTATGTCACTCTGCTCTCATTTGGACCGTTATTGTATGCAACGCGCCATGGCCCCCGACCTGATCTCCTCGCCCACACGATTCAGATCACCAACAAGGGCACCCTCCTCCTCAACGGGTACATCACCATTTCATCGGCCACCGAGTTGGACCCCTCCGGCACCTACACCTCATCGCCCTGTGATATTGAAAGTTGATTTGAAGCCTATATGCAGCAACTTGCCGATCGAAATCCATATATTTTAACATCTTGGCACCACAGGTTGCCGGCAACATGTCTATTGATGAATATGACAGTCTTTTTCAGACCTTCAAGGTGATCTACCCCGATTATGCAAACCGACATTTCGTGGAGGACCTCAAGACCCTGGTCATTGACACTATGACACAACGATGGTCGATCTACCTACAGCCGACCGATTTTTACCTCATGTTGGACACCGACCAAGGCACCCAAGTCTTGGACGATCTACCACATTCAATTCTCGACATTCTCAATTGGTATTATCCGACTTGGAAGATCCACCAACACCTGGACGCCTTTGCTTCGCGCCCTTCCTCTTCTCTTCCGTTGGTCCCTCATCCCGACCAGTCGGACACTGGCCTGCTCGTGCGCATCCAAAGTATCCCCCGTGGGCATCCATTCTTCTCACCGACGAGGACTACTACATCTTGAAATCTGGATCACGTACCCTATATGCCGAGACGGAAAATGATTTCTTGCGCATACTCCCATTTGTAGTTTGACATTCACCGATCGAATGACCTTCTTTACTTGTGACTTTAGGCTCTAGTCGAAACTTGTATTCCTCGAATTTTCTGTATCATGGCGACGAATCCGTTTGATGACATGGACATGCAGGGCAACCAATCCGAAATGACGACGCCTGAGCCCTATCAGAACCATTGGACTTTTGCTGAAGATTCCTCCTCGGCTTCGTACATTCCTCGTATGGCACGTACCGTACCTCATGCCTCTACAGTTCATACTATAGTAAGAAGATCACCTACCCTATGACATCACGACAACCCGAACTTTGGATACTTGAACGCACTGAAGATGGACTTGAAAACTGCCGCCCCGTCGAGACCTTTTTGGGCAACCTCCAACTTACACAAGATCATCGGGCCCTATGCGTTACGGCGAATCAATGGCGCATTCACTATAGATGAAGTTCCTCCAATCTCATCATCTACCACATCCACTATTCATCCTGTTCTACCTCACCCCGAACATTCCAATGTATACTTCGGACAACCTGTCTCCACCATACCTGATCACACATACATCCTGCAATCATGTTGGGGACGATCTGCACAACATCATTCCCAAGGCTCCCCTACATCGCTCTATTGGCCCCCATGGCGTTCGACTCCTCCATCCTCACCGGCGAGAACAACGATGCGACCGACCACTACAAACCCTCTGACATCGACATCTACGATTCCTCCTCCTGGAAACACACAGCATGACCAGAACGCCTTAACTGACATGTCCGATTCCAGCGTCTAACAGACTTGGACGTCCCCTCGGTCAACACACGGAAAAAAGGTATTGCTAGCCTTGCTTTTCTACTTTTGTCTACTCCGATCGCGTGAATTTACCACGAGTTGTTCATCACCGATATCGAAGAGGTTTACATTTCGTAACCGCAGCCCTATTTCTCATTCATTGGGTACCTGACGCCATGATGGCACCAAAAGCTTCTCGTTTTCACCCATATTATCGAGCCACTTCCGAAGTTGAAACCCCGGGGGGCACCCAATCGTTTTCATGGTTTGCTGGACCTGGCCTTCTACCTGCCGGTATTGATCCACCTCCTGGTCGACCCATTTTGATCATTGTGGACTACTCTCCTTTACAATCATTGACACATCCGAGTGAGCGTGACCATGCAATGTTTACTGCCTTGGCGAACCACAACTTTCGATTTGCTACAGCTGGAGAATTGGAAGCTCTATTCGCCTGGGCTCGATTGTTTCCTCCAGACGAAGCCAGCGCAATTCAGTTTGGTCAATTACGACCACAATTGACTATTCGACTTCGTACCCAATGGGATATCCAAATGATCGCCTCGGATCTGGAGTTCCGCTACGCTGACCTCACTGGTGATGTTTTTCAAGTTCGTGACGATTAGACCATCCTGCAGCTCTTGGACGAGTACCGCCCTGATTGGCGACAATACAATTATAGAGAATCTTCTTTATTGGTTCCGGGCTCCCAACAACCTTTTATTTTGTGCTTAACTTGTCACAAAGTTCGACAAGGTGTCATTCTCCCATAGGTCCATGCTCACTGACTCTTCTGTTGCATCTTGAAAAGCTGTGATGACTACCGTGTTCCTGATGTTGACGTTGGTGGACCTCCTCCCATGATTTTGTCATCATACCGATTTACACCCTGCTATCCATGGAAATTTATTTGTGGTCTCGTGTCAGTTGTCTTCGTATCATTTGCATTACATTTCCGAAAGCCTTTGTCTTTGACTTCACATTCGTGCTGTTTTGTAGCCTTCCTCATGGAGCACAAGCGTGACGCAAATGCTGCCGGCTTGGCTTGGCCTAAAAGCTCTACGCGAACTTCCCAGAACCCGTCGCTGCTTGACGAGACGACCCCAACACCGCATGGAACATTGCCTGCTCCTGGAACTTTGACTCCCTCTACTACGGGAAATGAATCAGTGACGCCTTCTGGCATGTACACTTCTGATCCGCATCCTGGAGCTCCTTTCCCTGAACCTGAACACCATCCTAGCTCATGTTCCTCATCGGCAAGGACGCTTCACCGAACGAGTGGTGCATCAGATCCACTTCAAGATCTTTACCCACTCCAACAACGAGCGAGAGTTATTCGTCGAAGAAATTCCGACCAATGGAATCTCCAGAACCAGGGACCCTGAACATTTTTTCTATGGCCTCTCTGGACAATGGGAATGGTCCAAACACACGGCGGACTATTGGCGCTATCATTTTGGCCTGCCCTTGTATCATAGCAACCTTTCCAAAACAATTTCATGGAGAATACCTCGCCCTCTGACAATCAAGTGCCGCAGCCGACCATTGCAACCTTGGCTGCCTTGGCTATACACAGTTACATGAACGTTTGTCGGCAGCCTTGGCATCTGGGGAACTTGGCGAACATTGGCGAATGGTTGAACGCTTGAGCTTTTCGGACGCGATCCAGACCCTCATGACGCCACCACGTACGTCTTCTGAGAACGATAACTGAGGCCTTGTAGCGTCGAGATTGAAGCGGCTCACCCCGCCTCATGTACCATAGCATGGCACCGATTGCTTCTTCCAAAAAGAAACCCTGCCTTGGCAGGGTGTGTGTGTGTGACACATCTGAATAGATGTAAAACTTCTGCCTCTCCGGGTTTTATACTGGTTCAACTTACCATATGTCTATTTCAGCAGGGGCGTGCAGCACCTTTGGCATACTGCACGCAACGAAGCTATTGCCATTGGTGGGAAGGGGAGGCTGATC
>Ga0126342_10020192_pt1 | contig 11226 bp, 9 predicted proteins | sample Cyp1metagenome_FD_92528 | JGI IMG/M metagenome (GOLD analysis project Ga0126342, IMG submission 92528) | Coral microbial communities from Lord Howe Island, Old Settlement Bay, Australia - Cyphastrea 1 metagenome | ecosystem: Host-associated > Invertebrates > Cnidaria > Coral ...
AAATAGCAGTTATAAATTAGAGATGATTTCACAACACCTCGAGGAATTAGTATTCAACTAAAGGATCGCTGCATTTACTTTCCAAATCAAATTTTGCTTCTTATCATTTCTTTTCGCTTATTTACGCTTATTTTTGACTAATATTCTACTATATTTGCTTATATCTTCCTTATTATGTTATAAGTTCACCTAAAAATTTAGTGGAACTTATAACAAAAATATTTTTGAAAAAACAATTTGAGCAAGATATTAGAAGGATAATAGAAACTTATAGTATACTTATAACTTCATTAAGTGCCTAAAGTGCATATATCTGCATTTTGTGGTCTCAGAAGGAATGATTTTTTCTTTCGCAAGACTGAAAGATTGAGCCGGACAAGCCAAATGGTGGGATCAAACCAGAAGTCAGACTTCGTTTGTTTCAAACGTAGCTTTAAAACATGAAAAACACTGGACCAAAAATCACGGGAATAACCAATGAGAACAAGAGGAAGAAACCTCCGAAAACTGCGTCAGCGGGGTTGCCGAAAATTTAGGGGGAAAATGCCGGGGCACAAGAACGGAACTCCCGTTTTTTGTGCAAGCCTGCGCAATCGAAATGCACATGAGCATGTCACACGAATGATTTTATGCGAAATTTTACACAGAAAAACCGGGGCCCAAGATCGTGAAAACCCCGCGGCGCAGACTCTGTGCGAGCCTGCTCAGTCGAAATGCACATGGACACTTTCCAAATAGTTGTCCAAATAGTTTTCCATATTGAACATTATTATAGTTTTCCACATACTTGTCCATATTTAAAACAACGTTTTGGACACTTGCACCATCTTCTTTCATCACCCAGCTTGGACCCATTCCCCCAGCGCGCGTTAGGTCCGAAGTAGAGGCCCGGAATGATGAGCCGCAGCACTGGCAACCAAGCCTTGATGGGAGGCAGTGAAAATCGCTAAGGGTGGCATCATCTGATCAGTTTGAAACACCCTGAAAAAGGGTGTTAAGTTTTAAGTGATATTACTCTTGAGTTTTTGATAGTTTTCTTTGGCACTTTCAGCAGCATCATGTATGTGTGTATGTTTCATAGAAGTCATGTTGATATGATCATATGGCAGTCACTGGCCTAAAAACCCAAGAACGTGTTTACAACTAAACCGTGTACTCATCTCATCTTCCGACTAGCCATTTCAAAAAGACCAAAGACCCTTATTGAAGACTGAAGGCCCAACTTTGGTCAAGGTTTGGTAGGAATCGAACTTTATGGGTAAGTTTGGGCACCTATGTTGTGTTTTTTCTATCCCAATCACTGGGGGTAAGACCCCCCCCTTTCATGCGACCGCACCCCCTAAATTATCCATGTTATTTTCGGATTTTCCCTTATTTATAATCCATAAACCCATGAAAAACCACCAGGAATGGGCCAAAACCTCCCCAATTTATCGCGAGTTACCATCACGTCACGCGTGGCACCCGCCGAGCTCAGCAGCCGTCGCAGGATTTCACGGTCGTTGGCCTTAAAAAAGGAATGGTGGTGCCCCGAGTTCGCCTATGCAATGGTTTAGGCATATGGTTATGGTAAAATATGGCAAAATATTGTGTAACATATAGGATAAAATATTGTAAAATGTGGCAATATCGGAAAATATGGCAACGTATGGTATATTTAAACCATTATAATTATATTGTGATGAAAAAACACCAGTTTGTACATATCTGTTGTTCACCATCCATCTATTTTTTGGTCAATGTGCCGAAAAAGGACCTTGAAGAAGGTGCATCATGGGTTTTGGGCATGTTTGTTTGTTATTTTTTTGCGATTACCGATATATCTGCACACGGATCTGGGTTAAAAAATCGGCTATATGTTTTCCCCTTCCGAACCAGTGAGGTTGCAGTGAAGTCACTGCAATTTACCCAGATGGATACGTAGATGAATTATCAATGTGGTTTCAGGAACTCCTCATGATTGGGTGATTTTGGGATTTGCGTAAAGGCAACATGTTACATGACGAGGTGTTTTTTCACTTACGTGAATGGATGATTGAACCAACTCATATTCTCACTCAAGGGGCATGGGCAAACATAGCGATCTCTCCACTTTTTTTACCAAATAAAAAAAGTGATCCACAGATGGTGTCATTGGGGATGGGCCAATGTCCGGTTGTCCCATGGTCATTTGCATTGGTTCACAAAACGGTTTTGGTTCCCTTACAATTCCCAGGACATCCAGGGACGGATATGCTCATGGCCTAAGAAAGCAACATCAAATTGACAGCCCATCCCCGTGGTTGTACCTATACCCTTGCTAGAAACTGGACAACCAACCAAATAATGTAAGGAACAATCATTAATTTGTTTCCAATAAAACTGTATGTAGTTATATTTATATATAAACATTTTTTGATATATACGCAAAAAATACATCTGATTAAATGTATACTTTTATGTGCGTATTAAAAAATGAGATATGTGTGAATATCTAACACACAGATATATATATATATATAGATATTGATATAAATGTAAATAAGTATATATATATATATGTGTGTGTGTATGCGTACATGTAAATACATGGGTATATGGGTCTCTGGACCCCATCAACTTAGGAATGTTCTGACTCCACTGCAATCCATCTAAGTTGCTCCCTCTCGTGGATTCCAGAACCTGGGGACTTTGGGCGATGAATCACAGCTAGTGATGCAAATTCTGCCAGCCTGGCTGAAAAAATCACACCTTGACCATGGTTTTGGTACTTTGATTTATTTGGGTTTGATTTTGTTATCCCAGTGATTCAAGTTCTGCTTAATAGAATAGGAGGATGCTGCGCAGCAAAATTTGAACCATAATAGGGTACGCTCACATCCCATCAAAAAAAGAAATGGCTGAGCGGTTGAACACCCAACTAGAATGCCACTAATACATGAATGGGGTGTACCTTTCCTGGATCTTCGCTATTCTTCACTATCGTGGAATTGTTACAAGGGGCCAAACCAAGTCTACAGTTACAGGTCAGAAATCACCAGCTGGTTGTTTCCACACGCGTTGCTACAATGCTTATAAACACAATGCTACAAATTACAGTGCTACAATGCTAAATGGGAACGGGATTGGACTTGCATGTCTGACCTTGGCCACAGCAAGGTCCTAATAAGGCACATTTTTAGATGACGTTCGAAACCCACCCACATCATCCCATCCCCCTGATACACCCGATACCTCTCTAGACATTATATGTGTGTGGTTTAGTGTTGGCTGCCTATTTTTTAGGAAGTGAACAATGTGAACAAAGTCTTGCTGACTACATCCCTGTTCTGACTGGACAGACACATCTCCTCCCGTGCTTTTGCCGGCGACAACACGGATTCTATACAGTTGCTGCGCACTATAGCAGCGTTTCCGCAGCCATTTCACCACCATATGTGTGGCTATGGCGGCCGCATCTGCGTGTGGCTGGCATGGCACAGTCTGACAGGACAAATGCCGAGCCATTCCGGGATCTGTACAAGACTGTACAGCACGCGCTAGCTACTTTCATGCAGGTCTGCTCTGCTCCAACTACAATCTCACTATCCTTCGAAGTGATCCATGTCACTGAAGCTTGGCCCCGCTGATGGTATGGGCCTGAGTTTCTCGGCTCGCTGCTGCATCCCGTTCGTCATAACAGCGGGGCTCGGGAGCAGGCACTGGTTGTTCGTGTCTGAGAACCTGCATTCCAAATGAGTTGGTCAACAGAGGTTGCCCCCCCAAAAAAACTCTTATCAGTGGGTTTATTTTTGGTGGATTAAGCACCCAATGGAAAACATATTTTGTAAAAATGACTGCAAATCCAAGAAACTTCAAGAAACCAGTCATGGACTGGTTCTTGGTCTGGCCTGGAACACGCTCCTTCATTGTGGGCAAAGCCATTCCGGGAAGTGCACAAGACTGTACAGCACGCGCTAGCTACTCTCCGCTTGCTTCCCAAGCAAGGTCCCCAAGCCTTCTCCACTTACACTGTCATTGTCTTTGGACTTGATCTCTTTCAATAGACCTGCTCATGGCGCTTGGCAAGCGCCTGCATCTTGATTGCCTCAAATTGCGCAGCCATGCCCTTGAAGTGAATTCCGAGAACCTGCATTGCAAATCCTTGGCTTTGTCCAAGTAAGATTGCCCCGGAAAAAACGAGGTGCTAGTTTGTTCCAAGTTTGGTGGAGCAAGCGCCCGATGGGGAAAATGTTCACCGCAAGTCCAAGACTCCATTCACAGTCTTGCGGAAGGTGCTCCAGTGCCCATCCATTCGAGCAACTCGACTCCTGACATGTGGGAACTTCACGCCGAAATCTTGTCTTGCTGCTGTGTGGCCCCTGCCCTTTAGGCAAAGGGTGTCTACATTGGCCGCACATTGGCTGGCACACTGCAGGTGGCCGAGTCATTCTAGACGGTGCTGAGACCTTTCACCTTAGAAATTCTCACTTCAGGCGCTTATCTGGTTTCAGGGAAATTAGATAAACTTAATGTAACTTACGCTTTGGACTGCTTGAACAGACTTGACTTAATTCATCTGATTTGTGTTTTGCAAAGTTCGCAAATAGCATGAAACATGTTCTGCAACCATACCAAAAATAATATTGTAAGTTTCCATTCTACGAGATAAGAAAGTGACAACGTTTTGCCCAGGTGTGTTTTGGTGGTGTTTGGCTTGCTTCAACAGTCAAAATGGAATATGTAGGCTTGTTGGCAAGCGGTACACCAAGCAAAAACACTATTTGCATTCATGTGTTCCTTGCTGTGCGACCTGAACAGCACACACATACAAAGTTACACATGTGCACGTCCGACTTTCTAGCTGGAAACAGCTTGCCTGTTCTGCATCAAGCATGAAACAAAAAAAATCACATGGTATTTGCAAAACATGTCTTTATACATTGCATTTTATGCCAAGCCTTTTTCTTCATCTATTGCATGCTGAAACAATGCAACGGCAGAAGTCCAATGTTTTCTAGTGTGTTTTTTTTGCTGCGTTCGATTTACAGAAAGTTTGTTTTTCTTCAACTTGGTATAAATAAAGAAAAGCCAAAATTGATGTGTTTGATTTCCTTTTTTAATTCTCTGAATTCCCGAGCTTTTCGAAATGTTCTATAAACATAATTTTTATTGCCATTTGAAGTCTTCTTGAGCAAAAAGAGGAAAGCAATGCTGAAGGCTTTCAACCGTTGTCAACAAGTTTCCTACCGAGACCTTTTTCGATCCTGAAAGACGTATTTCAAGACAGTTGTTGCAGGTAGGTTTTTCCAGCCAAGGACAGCCGTGTTGTTTTCTGAGACTGACTGTTAATATCTAAATTTCTGATTTCTCCCTTTTGTTTTTGCATTTAAAGTTGTTTACATTAATTTCTCGAAATTCTGTGTGTTCCCGCTGATTTTTTGAATTATATATGGTTACTTTCTTGCTGCCACATCAATGTCTAGGATCATACCTGTTCAGGGAAACTGTTTCCTGCTTGAACTCACCTTTTTTGCCACACCAAGAATTAGTCACAGTGATAAAACTTTGGAAGAGCAGTTTGCTGTACCCACCAGATGTCCCATGAAATGTTGTTATTGTAATTGGTGCAGTGCAAGGGCGTAATCCTGCAAAAATAGATGCTTGGTTCAAACATTTGACATTTGTAAACAGAAATTGTTGCGAAACAATGGTGGTGAAACAGCATCTTGCTGAAACCAAATGTCAATTTAATAGATCTAGAATCTAGAATAGGTCCCAGTGAAGCCGTTGTGGTGAGATAGCGCTCTTCTTGAACCAATTACCTTCAATGAACCAAACATGGGTCCAATTGACCGTATATAATGTAGTAAAAGTCAGAAAATAGTCAAAGTGACTCTCTTGCAGTGAAGCGATTTCCTGCTGGAACTAAACATCTTTTTCCCCAAACAGTGTGTCCACACTGAGGGGTTCTTACGGTAGGTGTAAAGGCCGGTGCTTGATCAGGGTGCTCCAGCTGGCTTGCGGCATTTTACTTGTAAATTTCTGCATAAAGTGGCTCTTGTGAAATCACCACGTGCATTTCGACTGCGCAGGCTCGCACAAAGTGCGTGTCCCGGTTTTGGCCGGCAGCATTTTACCTGTAAATTTCCGTACAAATTCGCTCTGCATTTCGACTGTGCAGGCTCGCACAAAATGGGGTCCCCGCTCTTGGCCTGCGGCATTTTTCCTGTCAATTTCCGCATTCAGTGGCTCTTGTACACTGTCCAATTGCATTTCAGCTGCGCAGGCTCGCAGAAAGTGTGGTCCCGGTCTTGGGATTGGTCCTCGTACTCAACATCATCATCTTCCTCCCCCTTGACCTCATCATCCTCAACATCATCAACATCCACCTCATCTTCCGTAACATCAGCTTTATCATCCTTTTCATCATCATCCTCAACAAAATCATGCTCAGCATCATCACCGTCGCCCTTCTCAACATCATCATCCTCGACCTTATCATCCTCCACTTCATCTTCCGTATCATCATCCTCATGTTCATCCTCCTTAACATCATCTTGCTCAACATCATCATCATCCACATCATTAACCTCCACTTTGTCACCCTCCACATCATCCTCCTGCACCTCATCATCCTCAACATCATCATCCTCAACATCATCGTCCGCAACATTGTCCTCCTCATCCTCATCCGCATCCTCAACACCATCATCATCATCATCAGCATCAGCATCATCATCATCATCATCATCACCATCATCATCATCATCATCATCATCACCATCATCACACTCCTCATCGTCTCCACAGTGTCTCCACATTATCATACATTGTCCGATATCCTCCCACTCCCCCACGCTGTTTTGGGCCTCTTGCCGGGGTAATACTTTGAAACGTATCTCGCCCTTTTTGTAAAACCCAAAGCAAACTATTTTTCAACTTAGTCAAAGACAATCAGAATCTTAAGCTACTCATCCCTTGTACGTAGGTTACCATGCGCTATTAATCTTTAACGCCATTTGCCTGAAGTGAAATTTCTGTATTTGAAGGTCTCAGGACAAGACTGTACAGCATGCGCTAGCTACTCTCCGCCTGCTTGTCAAGCAGGGCCCGCAGGCCTCTTCCATTTACAGTGTCACTGCCCGTGGAAACGGTCTTCTCATAAGATTGGTGCATGTAGTGGTGCACAGCCTAACTTTCTCGGCTAGCTGCTTCATCCAGTCTGTCCCAGAACATCAGATGTGCCCCTGAATCAATGTCCAGCTCGGGAGTGAATCAGGAAACCTGGATTGTCAAAAAGATGCTGCGCCCAAAGAAAATGAAAACCTCTCCTGTCCGCTTTGATCGTTTCAGGAACCCATGGAAACAATAAATGCAAACAAGGAAAACGCATATCCACATCAAATCAGAGAACCCACTCACAGGCTCATTGGTGTGGACTGTTTCCTTGCACAGAAAGCCTGGAAGACCATGTGTCCGCTTCTGAAGACTGTGTGTGAGCTCCTGTCTGCACCAACTTGTCCAACTTCTTGTGCTGCTGCTGCATGGACCCTGCCCTCAGGCAAAGGGTGTCTACATTGGCCGCATATAGTGGCAGCGGAAACGCTGCCATGCCGCGTGTGCGGCTGTGGCGGCTGCCGTTGCGTGGGGCTGGCACATTGTGGGCATAGCAGGTGGCCGACCTAACTTTCTCGTCTCACTGCTTCACCTTGTTTGCCAAATTTTCTGTTTGAAATCATGCCCCTGAAGCCATGACGTACTCGGGCGCAGGTCTGAGAACCTGGATTGTCAAAACAAGGCTGCCCAAAGAACATGCAAAACTCTTCCCAGTGGGTCAGTTTTTGGTAGTTTAAGGAACCCATGGAAAAAGTATGTTGCATAGTCTAAGTCTATCTGACATATATTCAGACATTTCATCCAGATATTATCAGACATATATTCTGGCATTGTACCTGACATATACTTTCGCATTGTACCTGTCATATTTTCTGGCATTGTACCTGTCATATATTCTCACAATCTATCAGACATATATTCGGCCATTTTCTCTGGCATCGTATCCGACTTTCTGTCTGGTCACGTATTTTCTGACATCTGAAATCTGGCCATCTATCTGACATTTATCGGGCACATAGTCTTCGGATCTGCCGGGGCCCCATACTGTTCGAGTCTTGCGGAGCCCAAGACCTGGCAAGCTCGCCGTGCTTTTCCGCGATACTTTTTGAGCAAGGCCCAAGGTGTTAAGTTGCTTATTTTGGAAAGCAACAAGCGTGTTCACTATACTATTTCGGGCGTGGAGAGCAACACGCGTTTTACCAGAATCCTTCAATGCGCAAAAGGCTTTTTTCGTCTGTGTTGCTGAAAACCTGGTGAGTTCACCAAGTTATTACCAGGTTTACACCAGGTTTTGGCATTCACCGCGTTTTCACCAGGTTTTGCAAATTCACCAGGTTTTCACCACGTTTTCAAAATAACCACCATGCTCACCAAGTTTTTTGACATTCACCAGGTCTTTTACCAGGTTTCGGAATTCACCAAGTTCTTTGGAAATGCACCAGATATTCACCAAGTTCTGGAAATTCACCAATTTCTCACGAAGTTTTCACCAGGTTTTGGAATTTCACCAAATTCAACCCAAATTTCACCGTAAAACGCAAAAAAACACAAACAAAAACAGAAAAACACTTCTTTTGGTGAATTTTGGAGGTGTAAAACGCTTTGTTTTTGTTGAGTGAAAATCGGGTGAACTCACCAGGTTTTCACCACGTCCAAGTTTCACCAAATTTTCGCAAGGTTTTCAAAATTTGCACCAAGCCTAGGCGATCAATCAGGAGGTTTCAGAATCGCATCAAGTTTTCACTGCAGTGATGCTAGGTATGTCATTTTGAAAGAAGTGTTTTTTTCGGGACCATTTCCAGGAAAAAACACGCTAGAAGCATTTTGTACTCTCTCTTGAACACACAAAACGCTTCTTTGGGATGACACGTTGGTGGATCCCTGGCAAACCCTCCGTAAGCAACTTAACAGCCCAAAGAGCCAGCGAGCTCCCATAACTAGAAAGTTGCTGGCGAGGAAGCAAGCTGGCAAGAACGGAAAGAAGAACATTTACACCAATCGCACAACCAAGAATCAATTCACATGCTCATTGGTATGGCCTGCTGCCTTGTACAGACAGCTTGAAACATGCTCGGAGTTGTGTGCCTACTCGTGCGCTTCTGTCTGCACCAACTTGGTGGATACCCTCAAGATCAAACAAACCCCCTGTTCCGACAAATTACAACCCCAAATCTGGGTTCTAGAATGGTGTTCCTTGGTGGCATCCTCCAACTTCTTCCTCAGGCAAAGGGTGTCTACATTGGCCGCACATCGTGGCACATGTGTGCTGTGGCGGCTGCCTGTGCGTGTGCCTGGCACATTGGGCAACACAGTTGGCCGAGCCATTCCGGGATGTGTACAAGACTGTACAGCACGCGCTGCTGTAGCTACTCTCCGCTTGCTTGTCGAGGAACATCCTCACTGTCCATCTGGTACTGCGCAGAGCCTGGCTGCTGCTCATGAGACTTGAGTTTGTCAACAGAATGATGAAGGCAAAAAAAAGGCTCTTCCCAATAGTAGGTTCCAAGTTTAGTGGTGTAAGGACCCGATGGAACAAATATTTCGTACAAAAAAGACCACAAATCCAAGAACCTCATTGGTCTGGCTTGCTTTCTTGCACAGAAAATCTGGAATATGTTCCACAGTTTGCTCCTTGGAAGACCACTCGTGAGCTGCTGTCTGCACAAACTTGTTGGCACATGTTGGCATCCTCCCTCTACTACTCTCCACTTGCTTTTCAAGCAAGTTCCCCGGGCCTTCTCCATTTACACTGTCACTGTCTTTGGACTGATGCCTTTCAAAGAAGCTTGGTCCATCTGGTGCTGCGCAGTTCCTTGCTGCTGCTCATGAGCATGGATTGACAACAAAAGGTTGCCCCTAAAAAGAAAGCTTCTTCTTCCCAATAGTGACCCGGTGGAATCAATATTTCGGAAACACAAACGCCAATTTCTTATTTCGAGTGATCCTGAGTGGCATTTTATCTGACAGTGGCATTCTACCTCGCATTCCTTGATTTATTTCGTGACGTTTTATCTGACATTCTTACTGGCATTCTATCTGACACATATTCTGACATCCCCTATCTGGCATCCCATCCGACATATATCCTGACATTCTATCTGGCAAATCTACCTTGGATTCTCCAACTGACATCCCATCTGGCCTTTTATCTAACATTTCATCTGGCATTCTACCTGGCATCCTTTCCGACATCTTTTCTGGGATTCTACCTGGCACATATTATGACATTCTATCTGGCATTCTATCTGACATATAATCAGACGTTCTATCTAGTTGACATGCCATCTGGCATTCTACCTGCCATTCTTTCTGGCATCCTGTCTGTATCTGCCATTTATTCTGACATCCTACAGTATCTGACATTCTTTCTGGCATGTGTTCGGGTCCGTGCGCGCACAAACTGATCTGGAGCTCACCGTAGGGTTTGAGTCCCCACGCGCCCAGACTGCTCTGGAGCTCGCCATACGGTTTGGGTCCGTACGTGCCCAGACTGAGTTTCCAGCATTGGTGCGAAAAGTGGCGACGAGGTGGCACAAGGAAGGAAGGAAGACAGGAAGAAGAAAGGAAGAAGAACAGGAAGAAGAAAGAAACAAGATGCAGCCCACGAACCCGAATGCTCACACGTATGTTCATGGCACAGATGTCGAAACACACGGATATGCAGTCACGCAGAACACTTTTCTGCAATAGTGTATTTGAACAGTCTTGTACATATTTCCCCTGTTACCAGTCTGCAGTGTGGAGTAAAAAGTAAAGAGTGTGGAGTGTAGAGTGTGGAGTGAGGAGTGAAAAGTGTGGAGTGAGGAGTGTACAGTGTAAAGTGTAAAGTGTAGAGTGTAGAGTGTAAAGTGTGGAGTGTAAAGTGTAGAGTGTAAAGTGTGGAGTGTGGTGTGTGGAGTGTAAAGTAGGAAGTGTGGAGCGTGGAGTGTAAAGTGTGGAGTGAGGAGTGTAAAATGTAGAGTGTGGAGTGAGGAGTGAAAATGTAAAGTGTAAAGTGTAGACTGCGGAGTGCGGAGTGGAAAGTGTAGTGTGGAGTGTAAGGTAAGGAGTGTGGAGTGTAAAGTGTGGAGTGGGGAGTGTAGAGTGTGTAAAGTGTAGAGTGTAGTGTGGGGAGTGTAGAGTGTAAAGTGTAGAGTGTAAAGTGTAGAG
>Ga0126342_10020193_pt1 | contig 11225 bp, 11 predicted proteins | sample Cyp1metagenome_FD_92528 | JGI IMG/M metagenome (GOLD analysis project Ga0126342, IMG submission 92528) | Coral microbial communities from Lord Howe Island, Old Settlement Bay, Australia - Cyphastrea 1 metagenome | ecosystem: Host-associated > Invertebrates > Cnidaria > Coral ...
ATAACTATATATATATATAACTATATATATATATAACTATATATATATAACTATATATATATATATATAGTTAGATTTATATAGTTATGTATATATATATTAATAATCATTAAACTATATATACGGTAACTACATTTAAAAACATTTAAATAATATACGTATTTTTATTTTACTAACTGGTATTATAGACTACCTCCGGGAAGATTTTCCGTGGCTCGCCTGGCCACTTGAAGATTCGGTTTATGGAGGATGAAGAAGATTTTTGGAGGATTTATGGAGGATTTATGGACGATTTACGGATGATTTATGGAGGATTTATAGAGGAAATAGGAGGATTTATGGAAGTCACACCATGCCATGCCATGCTGAACTGTTTTTTTTCTATCCGCAAAGTGGAAGGGTTGCGTCACAGGGTGTAACGGTGCACCAAAACGTCCTCTGCATCAGACCATTGAGCCCTCAAGAAGGATGCACTCACATGTTCCTCAGCTAACGTCTTGGGTGAAAAATAGTAAACAACAAACCCAAAAAAAAACATAAGAAAAAGTGAGTTCAAGAATTGATTTTAGGTTGCAGCGGTATCGGTATAGGTCCAGGTTTCATCTCTCTTGGACGTGAGATGACTCACCGATGACTTGCGGATCCAAACTTGGGATTTCCCATTGGCATGACCGCCCATTGGGTAGTCAAATTCCTTGTTTTGCTGGCACTTTGGATGACAAAATCACTGTTATCTAAAATCAAAAACCGTGAAACATCCCGAGATCTTCATCTCACACCCTGATCACTGAATTCACTGATCCGCAGCATCCTATGCAGTAGCTTCCTCTATTTTTTGGGCACTCCCATCCCCAAAACGGTGGGGCCGCCCCACTTCACAGCGACCGAGCGTCCAACCCTTCGCGCGGCTCCAAGCGTTTCCCCACGGACCACACGGTGCGAGTGGGACCAGGGGTCGCTGCCAGAAGATCCAGGAAGCGTTCCTGCTGAGTTCACCAAGAATTGGAGAAAGATGGACAAATGAAGCTTACGTAACTTAAGGATCAAAAATCGGGATGTCAGCAATTTGGTGAGTTTTGGAGGATTTCACCAACATCTTGAGATTTCAGCATATTACACCATTCAAATTCATTCAAATCAGCCACTCAAAATAGGAATTTGAACCCAACAGAAATTGGAATCGAACCACCACAACATGACCCATGGGCAGCTGGCGACTTTGACCCGGAATCCAATCTAGCTGGGAGGCGGCCACTTGTCGGGTGCCCGCTGGTAGTTTACCAACCTGACGTAGTCACGGTTGGAACTTTTTTGGACGATCTGATTTTATGGAAACCCGCCACCAATTCGCCATCCTACTGTATCTACCTTGATTATTCATGATTATTCTATATCTATTCCTATTTTTATTTTTTGATCACTTGGGTGTTTCGCTAAAATGGGGCACAGCATGGTACCGCAAAACCATTGGTTTCCAGATACACAAACGACAAAAAATCGGATTATTTTTGGATCCCCCATTGCAGGAAGCCCCCACTCAGATTTGATCATTCAGTATTTGCAAAATCAACACAACTCACCAGCTCATACCCTCTGGTATTTTAACATAGCTATGGCAGCTATGGAAACCATGGCCCATTTATAGATGATTACCTTTCCAAAAATGGTGATTTTCCATCGCAAACGGTTGCTGCTATGGCGCCCTGCGCATCGTCAGCAAAAAGTGCGATGCTTCCAACGCTTCACGTGGCAAGTCTCGTAAGCAATTGCCCTGCACAAGCCTGGCTAAGGCTTGAATCCAACCAGCCATGGGCCAAACTGGATCAATAACCAGATACAACCAGATATTTCCAGTTGCATCATTGATCCAGTCATTATTTCCATCATTTTTCAATGGGCCCTGGATCAATCACTGGAAAAAGGATGAAAATTCCTCAGCTTTCCATCATTTTTCAATGGGACCATCACTGGGCCGGGCCCCGCCTGACCTCACCTTTTCGCCAGCTGTGCGCCAGTCGCTTGAGGCCCTCTGCCGCTGCAGCCGCACGTATTGGGCTCAGCCTGAGCAGTTCAACAAATAGGGGGTTCACCAACCACAATTCCATGGATTGGTGGGAAAATCTTCACCAAAAACCATGGTTTTTACAGTTTTTACCCATGAAAAATTCTCAGGGCTTTCCTGTAGAATTTCCCTCAAACCAATCCAATGATAAATGGGTGGGGATCTTATAAAATGGGGCTCTAACATGCTCCAACTATCAGAAAGATGTCGAATGTTCCTTGCAATTCGTCTACATCATATTCATGGTGCATGCCAAAAAAAACACTCAAGCAACATGTCTAGCAGACTTCATATAAATTCATAAGATGTAAATTAAATTGGGAAATGTGAGTACATGTTGGTACTGCTAACATCCAAACTGGTACTTATTTGCAGAGGAGTTTACCCTTAAATTGCTGGCAGATTGGTGTGCTCCCCCACCATGTCTGGTCCATCCAATGTTCCCAATGCTTTGGTAAGAATTTCAAAGTACCGGGAGAAATCCCAAAAGGTTGTGGCCAAAAATCATGGCTGGTTGAGTATTGCTATGTATTGCTGCTTTGTTACACGCAAACAACAAATATAAATAAAAGATAAACCGCAATAAAACACTGGTTTCTTGGTAGTTTCACCGTGTTCACCACCATTTTCTATTGCCTCAGCTGCTCCACACCATGCCAAGATGCTCCACACCCCAGCAGGGCACCGTGGCGATAGAAGAAGCCATCACCACCAGCTTTCCCAAACCACTGCCGACCTCGCTCAGTGGATTGTCGGTGCAAACATGGTGCAACTGGTTTGATTGCAACGTGTACATGATGGGTGTGAAGGTTTATGGTGTTTATATAACCATCTTATGTATATGCGGACTCATGTGTGCATATATGTATATAAAATTATATATATACTTAAGCAGGTATATACGAATAAATCAAATGCTTGCAAATACACTCATCTGAATACACCTTGAGATGTTTCATAGTCATAGTACATACATCAATATCAATAGCACTGACTGAAAGGTATGCTGTTGCGCATTCTGGATGGTACAGGAACATGCTGAAATGGTCCAGAGAAATTGGATATGTTAGGCTTTACTGAACCAACAGATGTTGGGATGTTGAAATTGTTCCGTCTTTGGGCCGTACTGCTATGATTTCAGGGAAAAAATAACGCGGCTGGTGGAGGTAAATTTTTGCCAATGCACCGATGAAATTGTACAAGTTCATCAACTTGCTGTCAGTCTATCCACATCCCTCCGTATCTAAAGGCTATCCGCACATCCTGCAAAAGTCCGTGTTGTGAAGGGTCAGTAATATACTGATTACTGAGTTACTACTGGAATGATGTTGGTCACTGCATGAATATCCCAACAGATCCCCATGAAAAGTCAACCTCCCCAATAGATGGTTGAGAGTCACCCTTGCAATGATGGTTGGTGATTAATAAAGCCCTACACCATTACTGCCGACCTAATGGTGGTTAGTGGTGGTTAACACCATATTAACACCTACAAGAGGTAACACCATTAACACCATTAACCGACTTAACCATGATTAACACCTACAGTAATGGTGGTTGGTGGTTCAGCTTTGGGGGTCCCCATGACCCATCCCAACTCCTGCCGAGGGACATCCACAAACCCCTCAATCGGAAGCTCTTCGGCTGAAAACAGCTGAACAAAGCCTGAGTCTAAAGAGCTGATTCAAACGGAACACAGGGGAGCTTGCCTCAATTCAACTGGGGAATCTACAGCAGCTCAAAATTGAAGATGTGCAAATAAATACGTACGTATATATATATATATGTATACATATGTATATATATATATATATATATATATTTACATGTATATATATATTTACATGTATATATATACGTACATATATAATATATATGCATAAATATAAATCATATACATATAATATATATTACATTACATGTATACATATATATATATATATACATTATACATATATATATATACCTTGAGAACCAAAACCCGCAGAAATCTTAGGGTTTGAAAAATACCTGAGTTTTTCTGACAAAACCCAGGGTATTTTAACCCATTTTGAAAGTACGGGTTAGGTACGGGTTAGGTACGGGTTAGGTACGGGTTAGGTACGGGTTAGTACGGGTTAAGTACGGGTTAGGTACGGGTTAGGTACGGGTTAAGTATGGGTTCAAAATCAATACCCGAGGTCTTCAATCGAAAACCGAGGTTTTCTTATTTTTTCCGAAATACCTCCGGTTCTTGCGTTGACCCGAAGAATTCTTAGGGTTTTGGTTCTCCAGGTATATATATATAATTATATATAATCACATGTATACATATAATATTATGTATCTCATATGTATAATATTTATGTCATAATATATATATATAATATGTGTATATATATATATAGAGTATGTGTATATATATATAATTAATTAAAGTATTTATATGGCATTAACACATTTTATAGCATTTTTTCGGGGTGAAATGATGACAAACCCTGGGACTTTGGAGGTCCTAAGTTATGGTCAGGTCTTACGGCAAGGATGAGCGGTGGCTGCCAGGTCTCATGTTTTTGGCATGTTTTTGGTGTGGCTTCAAACTTGAAGTCCTCAGATCCGAAAAGAACTGCTCGATTGATGACCACAAGGACGGAATTCTTGATTGTATTACATCAATATGGATATGTACTAATTCCTATTATATCATTGTGTCCCCATAAAAGGTGTGGTTTGATCCCTATAAAATGGCTGGTTGTAACCCTGGAAACGTGGAAAGCTATCAAAGATAGGTGAGTAAGAGTGATGCTGTCAAATTTCCACAAATAGGGCTGGCAAACGAGATCCTAGCAAATATTTCCACGCAAATTCAACACAAAAAGGGGCTTCCTTCCCCAGAACCTTAGTGCCAGGCCAATTACATGTGCATATACATATACATATGAGTTAACTGCTTCCCGGGCATATCAAAACCACAAGAATGCTAGCGCGATGCTAGCGCGATGCTAGCGCGAGCCTGGCGCCACACAAAATTGATGAACAAACTATTACAGTATCTGCAATGGATTTTTGGAATCTAAATTTCCATTGCGATTTTGGACCGGAGCCCATTTGTTTATTGCTCCGTCCAATCATGGTGTTTCATGAAGTCCCAACTGGTTGAAATCCCCATGATTCAACCGCTTCCCCAGAAACTCAGGGGATCCATTTCCTCCCAGGCTTGGCTCGATGCCTGCGGCCTCAGATGAAGCACTGAGATCAAGGGGATGACACCAATTGCAATGGTTTTTTTAATAGATGTTATCACTGGTGTTCTTAATAATGATGACAAAATGATGACTTATGTGTTCTTAGATGTTATCAGATCCTATTACTGTCGAGTTCTTTCAGCATTTACTCTGAAGCTAGTGCATCAAACACTTGGTTTTAATCCTAATGACTGCTGAACACAGTATCCCCACTGCCAAGTCAACCAATACGCAACAGCCCAACGTGCGTCATCCATTCCGGCCTGAAGTGTGCCTGGTATTCTGCGCGCATCTCATGCTGTTTCAGCGCCACCCTGGGGTAGAGCCGATCGAACTCACGGATCAGGGCAGTGGCCTGCGAGGGGAAGTGGCCCTCTTGGGGCTGCAGCTTTTGCTTTCCCAGATAGGTACTTTCTGGCTACTTTCCCTGAAAAATGGGTCATATTTTCCCACCCTAGTCTTTCCCAGTAGATATTTCTCTTCCCAGCCGGGGGTGGTGGCTTTCCCAGGGTTTTTGTTGGGCCAAGTCATTGGATGCTGAGATGGTTAAGTGGGCCAGTCGTGCTACATCATTTGCTCATCTATCATCTCGATAATCTGGTAATCATGGTATTACATTGGATCACCAAAACTGGTTGGTGGTTTCAATCCCTCTGAAAAATGATGGACTTCGTCAATGGGTTTCGGATGACATCCCATATATGAAATGGAAAATGAAAGCCATGTTTGAAACCACCAATCAGAGCATCATCGTATTCCCATTGTTGTTGGTTTATAGCCTATTAACCACTATCATATTATCATTAACCATGATTAACCATGATTAACCATTATTAACCATCATTAACCATTATCAAACATAATGAAACCACCATGATAATAAACCACTACTAATTATATTACCATTTGTTCATCCATCATCTCTGGATCTGGTGATTTACCACGCCTCCTGTGTGCGCGCTTCCGACAGAGCTGGCAGCTCCACCAGCCTGCAGAAGCGCTTATTATCTCTTGGGGTGCAATAAGAATGTGGTTCTTATGTAACTTATTTTTGACGTTCTTATTATATAATATAATTATATCATATTCCTCCATTCATCAACCGCTGGGACAGAAGAGGAGACTCATGCCCATGAATCTTTGCCTCTCACTGGGTCGTAGGCTGTTTCCAGCAGTCTTCCTGGGCTGGGACCCCCAACTGATGGTTTTAAGGTGGTCCCCTTATGGACAAAGCCATCCATTTTGGATCATTTTGGCATGTGAAAAAGACAACCCACTTGATACCACAGGTCGCAATGACTTTTGTGACTTTCTTTTGGGGTCCATTAAGCACCAAAATCATCCAAACACAGAGGTCTGTTCGTGGAAACTCATATCGCTTGGAGCCATGAGGTTTTGGAACACACCCTGAAAGGACTTTGCAACCGAAAATCATGTTGAAAAACCTGATATTATATTGGGGATGTTCATGGGCAATGATTGGGATATTTTGCGGCCTTGGAGTGTTGGTTTGAGGTTGGGACAACACATCTCAAACAGTATGAAAGCGAACTGGGATCAGCACCTCAACTTCAGTTGGAAAACACTGATATTTGCAAACTGTATATGGCAGTGATTGACTCCCCCGAAAATGGATGGTTTGATACTCAAAGTTCATGGGTGCCCCATGATCCGAAGATCACCGCCACCAAGGTACTGTAGAGTTTTGCTGACCGCACGGATCAGCTTTGGCCTATAGGCCTAGCACTGTATCAGAATGATGAACAGCTTGTGGGGATCTTCACCCCTTTTTGGCGGGGATGTTTTGATGTTGAGAAAATGCTGGTCATCCAAGTTGCTCCGATTTGCTCAGCAAGGTGGCATGTTTCAAACGGGATTCTTCATATTTCGTACGGCATGTTTCGGTCCTGAAAACAATCAAAATGCTGATCCAATACCATGTATCTCACCAATTGGTGGCTTCACAAACTATCCTGGCTTCTCTGGGGTCCCTCCTGTCACCAGTACACAATATCATATATATGTAGATATACATTTGTATATAAATACTACTGTATCACATCATATGATATATATATATATATATGTGTGTCTATATCTATATGCATATACAATTATAGATTTTCTACTATATATAATATTCCATGTATCTATAAATCTACTATATATATATATACATCTATATGTCAATATATCTATCGATATGAAGGTTTCCTAAGATGGAGGTGTCCCAAAATGGATTATCGGATAGATCCTATTAAAATGATTTAACTTAACATGCATGATTTAGGGATACCCCATTTTAGGAACCCCCCATATCTATATGATCTATTAAATTATATACCCTCTGGTAATTTGTTACATAGCTATTGAAAATGGTCCTTTTATAGTTGATTTTCCTATGAATTATGGTGATTTTCCATAGCAAAACCAGGGCCTCACGTGCCACGATGCCACCCCGCGCTGTAAGGAAGGCATTGGTGGAAAGGCTCCTGGTGGGGCACGTGGAACAACACAGAAACATGAAATATTGGATGAAGGTGTGAATTTATATGTAAATCTGTAAATCTATCATAATCATAAATGAATCTATGTATATCAATCGAATTAATCTATAAGGATTCAGATTGTGTTTTGAATATAATCAAAACCATTGTTGGGGTACTGAAGCAAGAAAACATATTCAAGAAATATCTAAGGCACTAATAATCAAAAATTACCAATAACTGCAATAACTCCATGACTATTTAATTTCAGTTTAATATTATCTGGAAATATCAATTAGATTCAATTAGGGGGTTAAGAATCCATGATCAACGGGGAGTGAGCATTGAGAATTCTCAGCAATCATGAAAGCAATTTTCACATGTGGATACATCAGTGATATATTATGAATCCTGATATGATACTCAAATTTGGGCTTGTCTGAAGACAGGGTGCCTCAACATTTGATGTTTGTTCATCATGTTTTTCTTATTCTTACTATGGCCATTTTATGAAGCCCATCCCCCATCTTCAGACACACCAATCTGGGATGATCAAACGCAACGAAGAATGCGTAAAAGTGTCCTGGAAAGCTGTGCAATCAGCACCAGCAGAAGGGGTACAGCCATCCGCCTTTCAGTCTGCAATTTGTAGGTGGGCTCAGATTTCCCCCGATTTCGGCGCGAATGATATTGGGGAAAGCCAAGAAATTCTATATAGGAGCCGCCATCTTAAACTAAATACGTTTGAGGAGCAACCAAGTGCTGCCAAGTGCCTACTTCCAACGGCAAACAACATTAATCCTCTGCCATTTCCTATTTCCGGGTGCGTCTGAAAATGTGGTAGAAATTATAAACATTTATAAACGATGTATAAACCCCAATTTATGGCCATTTTAATAGGGAAAAATGAACCAATGGATTGGAGGGTCGTCAATCAGCCGCCCGTGGAAAAGGTGACCATGGTGACCCAAAAAAAGCAGTCGGTCAGCTTGCATGAATCACCAAGAACCACTGTAATAAGGGTTTATAAAATGATTATGATCAATGTATAATGATTATTATCATATATTATGATATACTTATGTATGAATATATTGTATTATTAAATGATCATAATGTATAATGATTATAGTTGGAGCTACACTCATAATACATGATTATTATCATATATTATCATATTAATTATGATATACTTATGTATGAATATACAATCATTTACCCTCTGGTAATTTAACATACCTATGGAAAATCACTATTTTTAATGGGTAAAACCACTATAAATGACCATTTTCAATAGCTATGTTAAATTACCAAAGGGTAATATCTTATTATCATGTATGAGTGTAGCTCCAACAACGGCTCCCCCGTCGGCATCCAAAAATATGGGCACAGGCCAGATACCCAAACAGCTCCGAAGCGCTAGCCCCGAACCACGGGATAGTATTACTATCACAATCACTATATATAGGGCTTCTGGCCAAGTATATCCATATTGTGGTTACTGAAGCCCTATTAAATGTGCCAGATTTTTCCAGATAGCAATAATCCAATAATAGTAAATGTTCACTTTTTCAGATGTGGTAAACATTGGTAACACTGGTAAATTAACTATTTCAAGCCGTTTCCTGTTCCCAAAATGATCCATTCATGGTGGGATTTCCACTATAAAAACCGGTCGCATCCCCATTGGATCGACGCTTCACCAAGGCACCATCTGCACAAGGGCCACATGGGGCCCAAACGAGTCACTGATTTTAGACACGAAACACATCACACATTGGAAGCGCCAGGCAAACTTGCTGTGACGCATTTCACAGCTTGATCTTTGAGCAACAGAGTAAAGAAGCTATGCAATGCAAAAATGGGATAGAACTGAACAAAAATGAAGACGTATATCTACTATATAATAGGAATATTGTCCCTAGTCGGCAGCCATGAAGGTTGGTCAAGAATTGAAAACCATAAACGACATTCACATGGCTGTTTTCGTACTTGACTTTCACAGCGTTGTATCAGTTGAGTCATTTTCATCCATCATTTATTATCCTAAGATTGCTGGTCCCAAGAAATCAAACAGCTCAGACTCCATTCTGACTAGTAAATGAAGCTTTCGCAACTTTCAAAACGACTTTGCTGCTGACTTTGAGCCTCAGCCGCTCTCAGGACGTGATATGGAGATCCAAGTCTGTAGAGTGTTACCATCATTTTGCGAGCTGGACAATCACAACACTTAAGAGCGGCAAATCATCATGTCCAATTGGTTTCGATAGCCATGTTAAATAACAACAAAGGTTGGATTTTTTGGAGGCAAGGGGGCTTCAACAGTGAGTCAGCTTTGAAAAACTGCCGTGATTCCCGAAGGTATTGACCAATAATATCCCATTGATATCCCTTTGATATCCCATTCTATCCCCACTATATCCCGCAATTTTTCACTAGTCCTCTTGAATCCCTATTTCGCTGATGTCAGCTGCCTGGAGTCAAAAAACTCCTGTTAAATTGCCAGAAGGTACGTACCTTCTGTAAACTCGCATAATCTCACATAGAAGTGCGACATCATCTGGTTGGTGGTTGAGCCCTACCCCTCTGAAAAATATGGAAAAATATCACTTGGGATGATGACATTCCCAATATGATGGGAAAATCCATTAAAATCCATTAAACTCCATTAAAATCCATTAAACGACTATAATCCATTATTCCCAATATCCAGCCATGTTCCAGTCACCACCAAATTTGTGATAGCCCAATGGCCCAATGGCTCACTGCGGAGCCCTTCACCCGGCGCACTGACCGCACTGACTGCTGGACCCGGTCCGTCTTCCCTGCGCGCCGCGTTTCGGTTTCCACCAGTTCTATGTGAAGAATGGGAATTCAACCAATGAAACTGGGATTTAACAATGAAAATCCATGAAAATTTTATACATATATAATACTTCTCACTTTATCACTATTCCAAGGTGGAAATTCAACCGAATGGATCTTGCGGAAACGAGAATGGGATGTTGATCACTGAAAAGAGGAATTCGACCAATGAAAACACCACAAAATTCGACCAATTGGTCATCCAACAACCCCCTATCAATCGGGTGACCATGCACTTCATTTCACTCTGCTTCTGCTAGAACCCATGGTGAAAATGGGAACCCTGAGGGACCATTTTATCGGATGATGAACAAAAAGGGAAATTGAACCAATAATATATACATATAATCAATATATACATATAATCAATATATATATATACGTACATATATATATATATACACGTATATATATATAATTAATATAATATATATATATATAAATAAAGTTATTATATATATAGTTTATATATATATATGATTATATATCATTCAAAGAACAATAATTTATAGTCTACAGACTATAACTAATAGAATGGGTCCTCACCATCAACAACTTGAGATGGGAATACAAGCCAAAGAGCGCAAA